>Ga0182737_1000360_pt1 | contig 67607 bp, 56 predicted proteins | sample eDN5th30CBELigOP_FD_128878 | JGI IMG/M metagenome (GOLD analysis project Ga0182737, IMG submission 128878) | Enriched Organic Plus compost microbial communities from Emeryville, California, USA - eDNA 5th pass 30_C BE-Lig OP (version 2) (version 2) ...
GCCGGCGATTCTCGACGATGTGGGCGCGTCGGTGCCCTTCAGCCGGCTCACGCTTTCCGCGCAACTCGAAGTGCTCGCTCATCCGCCGGAGGCGACGTGGTCGGTTTGCGCGCCGCACAATCGCGCGTTGCGCACCATTGCCCGGGCGATCGAGAGCGGATCGCTGCGCGCGGGCGAGTGGCCGGAGAAGGCGGTCCACGCGTTGTCGATGGAAACTTATGCCGCGCGATTTGCGGCGGCGCTGGGGCGGGCTGGCACCGGACAACCCGGCGGAGCAGCGGAGCTGCAGCGAAATTTGATCCGTCAGCGACTTGGCAGGGATTTTGTTTACCCCATTCTGATCGAATGATCCGCGCCGTTATCTGTGACGTTTACCACACCCTCCTTGAGGTGCTGCCACCGCCGGCCGATGCGGACGGGAAGTGGCGCGAGCTGACGGCGAGGCATCTCGGCGAAGTGCCGTGTTCGCTCGGCGAGCTCACGATGCGCTGCCGGGAAATCGTGGCGCAGGATCATGCTGCGGCAAAGACCGCCGGAGTTTTGTTTCCCGAGGTCGTGTGGCCTGCGGTGATGGAAAGAGCACTGCCGGGACTGAAGCTGCTCGCGGAGCCGGCCCGCAGAGAATTTCTTTTCGAGCACATGCAATTGCTGCGTGAACTCCGGCTGATGCCCGTAGCGGGCGAGGTCCTCAATCGTTGTGCGGATCAAGGCCTGCTGCTGGGGATCGCGTCCAATGCACAGCGCTACACGTTGCGTGAACTCCAGCTCGGACTCGCGGAGACGGGTCTGACAACGGAGATTTTTGATCCGGAGTTGTGCCTGTGGTCGTGGCAACTCGGCTTCAGCAAGCCCAACCCGCATGTGTTTCAAATTCTCACAGCGCGCCTTGCGCATCGCGGCATTGCTCCGGGTGAAATCCTCATGATCGGCGACCGCGCCGACAACGACATCGAGCCGGCGTGCGCCTTCGGCTGGCAGGCGTTTCGCATTGAGCGCGCGGAGGACTGGCGGGGCGTGCGCGAGCTGCTATTCCGCAAGCCATAGCACCCCGTAGGGCGGCAGGGTCTGGCCGGGCTCGCCGAGTAATGGCCTCCACCCACGGCATTCGGACGGAATGTTTTCGGGTTGTGGCGTGGCGGTCACGTTCACCACGGCGAGCACGCGCTTTTTCACGCCGCGAAGGATTGCGATCGTCCCGCTTCCGGATTCGAGAATTTCCTGCGGAGCAAACGGATCAAACGCCGGATGCGACGCGCGCGCGGCGAGCATTTCGCACATTCCGCGGAAGACCTTTTCGCGACGCCCTCCGGAAATCGCGAGTTCGGCCGTGAGCGTGGTGACGTCGAACTTCTGACGATTGATGCGACGCGGGATGCCGCTTGTTTCCGCGCCGGCACGATCGCCGCGCGAGCCGAATAGCGAGTGAAAGTAGATGCCCGGCACGCCACGCATCGCGAGCATGATCGCATGAGCCGCGAGAAAGCGCGCGACCTCCGTGTCGAGCGTCGATGCGGTCGACTCGAGCGGATTGTTGAGCGCGTCGAAATAATTCACGTTCAGCTCGTAGGGCGCCTTCGAGCCGTCGGGGAGGCTCTTGTAGGAGACAAACCCTTGATGCGCGAGGGCGGTTTCCACCAGCGCGTCGATTTCCGCCGGCTCCAGCAGACCTCGGGCGGGGTTGAGGCCGATCCCATCGTGTGACGCGAGAAAGTTGAAGAACGTCACTTTGTTTGACGGCAGTTCCAGCGTGCGGGCCCAGCGCTGCAGCGCCGTTGCATCGCCGGTGCGCAGTGTGTGGAAGACGAGCGGCGGCAGGGCGAAGTTGTAGACCATCTGAGCTTCGTTCGTGCCATTGCCGAAATACGAAATGTTGTCTTGATGCGGGACATTCGTCTCGGTGATGAGCTGCACGGCGGGCGCGACCTCGTCGAGCACCCGGCGCATCAACTCGATTGCGGCGTGGGTCTGCGGCAGGTGAATGCAGGGCGTGCCAACTTCCTTCCAGAGGAACGCGATGGCATCGAGGCGGATGTAGCGCGCGCCCTTCTCCACGTAGAAAAGGAGCGCCTCGAGGATGCGCAGCAGCATGCGGGGATCGGCGAAATTGATATCGACCTGATCGGCGCTGAAGGTTGTCCAGACCCTGCGCGATCCGCCTTTCACCTCGAACTCCGTGAGCAGCGGCAGCGCGCGCGGCCGCACGACCTGGCTGAGGTCGGGGTCGCCATCGACGGTGACGAAGGCCGTTTCCCAGCCGGGCTTTTGCTCGAGGAAATTTTTGAACCACACGCCCTGCGCGGAGGCGTGGTTGAAAACCGCGTCGAACATGAGATCGAAGCTCCCGCCGAGACGCTCGACATCCGCCCACGAGCCGAGTGCGGGATCGACCGCGAAGTAATCCATCACGGAAAATCCGTCGTCCGAGGAACTCGGGTAGAACGGCAGGATGTGCACTGCGGTGATCGCTCCGCATACGTGCGTGCTCAGAAAGTCCGCCAGCGTGCGCAGCGGCGGCTCGCCGTCGCGCCGCACCTGATCGCCATAGGTGATGAGGATCGTGTCGCGCCCGGTGGGGCGCGCGTCGGCGGGTGCAGGGGGCGTGATTCTCGCGCGGAATTGGCCGATTAATTGCTCCACCGCCCGGGCGATGTCGTCCGCCTTCGTTTCGCCGTAGAGAAATGCCAGGGTTTCCCGTATGCTCTCGCTCACCCAATCACGCCTAGCAGAATCCCGACCAATCACCAAAACGTGAGTCTCACCGTTTCCCTCACCCGAGTTCCCAGGCGCATTGGATTCATCTCGACCCGGTTTCATGGCACGGATGGCGTGACGCTCGAGGCCGCGAAGTGGGCGAGCATCCTCGAGAGCGAGGGTGCCGAAACCTTCTGGATGGCGGGACTCCTCGACAAACCCGAGGACCGCAGCCATCTCGAGCCGCTCGCATTTTTCAACCACCCCTACATCCTCGACGTTCAGGAGCATCTCTTCGGCAAGACGTGGCGGCCGCGCGAGATCACCGACCGCGTGCACGGGCTCAAGGAACGGCTGAAGTCGGCGATCTATGCATTCATCGAGCACTTCCAGCTCGAGCTCGTCATTCCGCAGAACATCCTCGCGATTCCGATGAATATTCCGCTCGGCCTCGCGATGACGGAGGTGATCGCCGAAAAGCAGATCCCGACGATCGCGCATCACCACGATTTCACCTGGGAGCGCGAGCGCTTCACGATGACGTCGGCCGGCGATTATCTCGCGGCGGCGTTCCCGCCGTCGCTGCCGTCCATCGAGCACGTCGTCATCAACTCGATGCAGCAAAAGGAGCTCGCGCGACGCTTTGGGCTTTCCTCGTCGGTGATTCCGAACGTCATCGACTTCGAGACACCGCCGCCCGGGGTCGACGATTACACGCGGGACTTTCGCAGTCAGATCGGCCTTGCGGAGGATGACATCCTCGTTCTGCAGCCGACGCGGCTCGTTGCGCGCAAGGGCATCGAGCACACGATCGAGCTGCTGCGGCGATTGAAGAATCCGAAGCTGAGGCTCGTGTTTTCGCATCCGCCGGGCGACGAGGGCGACGCGTATTTCAAGTTGATCCGCGAGCGCATCGAGGATGCCGGCATCCATGCGGTTTACATTTGGGACCAGGTCAGCGAGACGCGCGGCGTCACGTCCGATGGCCGGAAGATCTACACGCTCTACGACGTGTATCCGCATGCCGACCTCGTCACGTATCCAAGCCACTACGAGGGCTTCGGCAACGCGTTCCTCGAGGCCATTTATTTCGGGAAGCCGGTCGTCGTGAACACCTATGCCGTTTACGCCCGCGACATTCATCCGCTCGGATTCAAGTGCATCGAGATGTCGCAGCTCGTGACGAACGACATCGTCGCCCAGACCGAGCGGATTCTCACCGACCCGGAACTGCGCGAAAAGTGGGCGCGGCGCAACTACGAGCTCGGTCTGAAATTCTTCTCCTACTCCGTCGCGCGTCGAAAACTCGCCGGCCGGATCGCGACCCTCTTCGGTGAGGGGTGATCGCGAGGGCCGGAGATTTCATTCGCTTCGCGCCGGTTTTGACCGAAAGTGGAGTGAAAAGAAATGGATGCGCGCCCTGTTGTCTCTTGCAGCTGATCAGGGAAAAGCCCGATACCGCTGGTGGAACGGGCCTGAATACGGTGTCCCCTTGAGCGAGAACGTGCCGATACATGATCCCTTTTTGATGGCCCATCTGGCGGCGATCGTGGATTTCTCCGACGACGCCATCGTCAGCAAGGACCTTGAAGGCAGGGTCATCAGCTGGAATCAGGGCGCGGAGCGGCTCTTCGGTTACACGGCCGAGGAGATGATCGGGCAGCCCATTCAACGGCTTATCCCGCCGGAATTCGAGCGGGAGGAGGACGGGATTCTCGAACAACTGCGGGCCGGAGAGCGGGTTGACCATTTCAAAACCGTGCGTCGAACCAAGGACGGGCGCTCGATTCATGTGTCGCTGACGATTTCCCCGATTCGCGACGCGAATGGCGTGATCGTGGGAGCGTCGAAGATCGCCCGCGACATCACACGGGAAACGGAATTGCAGGCCGAGCGCGACGCATTGCTCGAACTCGAACGCCAGCTTCGGCTCGAAGCCGAGCGCTCGAACCGGATCAAGGACGAGTTTCTCGCGACGCTGTCGCATGAGCTGCGCACGCCGTTGATGGCGATTCATGGCTGGGCGCAGATTCTCAGCTCCGGCGGAGCGGATGAAGAAACGACGCGCCGCGCGGCGGAAGTGATCACGCGCAACACGAACATCCAGACGCAGTTGATCGACGAGCTGCTGGACATGAACCGCATTTTGATGGGCAAGATCCGGCTCGATCTTCAGCCGGTGGATCTCTGCGGGATCATCGATGCGGTGGTCGATTCGGTGGAACCGCAGAGTTCGGCGAAGAAAATCACGGTGCGCAAAATGTTGGATCCGCGGGCCGGGGCCATTCGGGGAGATCCGGTTCGCCTGCAGCAGATCGTGTGGAATCTGCTGATCAACGCCGTGAAGTTCACCGACGAGGGAGGGACGATCGAGGTGCTTCTCGAGCGCGTGAACTCCCATGTCGAGCTGACCGTGAACGATACGGGAATCGGGATCGATCCGGATTTCCTCCCGTTTGTTTTTGACCGCTTCATTCAAAAAGAAAACTCGATGACGCGCCGGCATGGCGGCCTTGGACTTGGCCTTGCGATCGTGAAGCATCTTGTGGAGCTGCACGGTGGGTCGATCAGCGCGAAGAGCGCCGGCCTGGGACAGGGCGCGTCGTTTCGCGTCGCGCTGCCATTTCCGCTCGCGCTTTATCGCAATCCCGCGGAGATGCATCCGCACAGCAACAACTCGGAAACCACCGGTTGGGTGCAGCCCGATCTCGGCGGACGTCGCGTTCTCGTCGTCGATGACGACAGGGATGCCGCCGAGCTGGTCAGCCACATTCTCACGGAAGCCGGGGCGAAGGTGGAACGCGCATCCTCAGCGCCGGCGGGACTGGAAAAGCTTCGATCAAACGGGTTCGACCTGCTTATCAGCGACATCGGGATGCCGGAGATGGATGGGTTCGAGTTGATCGGGGAGGTGCGGCGGATCGGTGGAATCACGGGCGGGATTCCCGCCGTGGCGTTGACGGCATTTGGCCGCGCCGAGGATCGCCGCAATGCGATGATGGCCGGCTTCGACGTTTTTTTGTCGAAGCCGATCGATTCCACCGAACTGGTCGCCACGGTCGCGCGATTGCTCTCGCGCGTGTCGTGAAGCTTCAGTTCGACGCCGAGCCGCGCGAGCCCGGGACGTCGGGTGTGGCGTAGAGCTTGTCGGCAAGCGCCTTCAGCCACGAAGGATCGACCTTCGGCAGGCGGTCGTAGGTGAGGAGCCCGTTGATTTCGCCCTCGACGTCGGTGGTCTGCGTGTAAACGCCGGCGGCGACGCCCTTCGTGCGCAGCTCGCAGAGAATGTTCAGCGACTTTTCGTAGCGCTCCTTCCATTCCTTGAGCGTTCGCGGCAGGCCGCCGTAACCCCAGTTGTTGGCGCGGCGGTCCCAAATGTGCCCGCGTTCCGGCCAGCCATGCCCGCCGAATTCGCCGACGACCTTGATGTAGTTGTTCAGTCGCGACTGATCGAACGGGAAGTCGGGATTGGGGTAACTGTGATGGTCGGCGATGTCGCCGATTTCCCAGAAGTTTCCACCGCTCGCGATGTTGATGTGGCGTGTCTTGTCGTAGTTGACCGCCATCTCGCCCATTTCAAGGGTGTCGTGCTGGCCCCACGCTTCGTTGAAGACGGTCCAGACAACGATCGACGGATGATCGCCGAGGTGATCGACCATGCGCTTGTATTCGAGCGTCCATTGCTCCTTCGCCTCGGCGGGCCATTGGGCATCCCTTGGATTGGGGTCAAAGCGCGTCCACGGCGGTCCGTGGCCGGTGCTCACCTGATCCTGCCAGACGAGAAAGCCCATGCGGTCGCAATATGTGTAGTAGATGCGCGGCTCGATCTTGATGTGCTTGCGGATCATGTTGAACCCGGCCTCCTTGAGAAATTTGAGGTCGGAGACCATTGCTTCTTCCGACGGCGGGGTGAGCAATCCGTCCGGCCACCAGCCCTGGTCGAGCGGGCCCCAATGGAAGATCGGCTTGCCGTTGAGCGTGAAGCGGAGGTGGCCATTCGAGTCGCGCATTTTTCCGACTTCGCGCAGGGCGGTGTAGGATTTCGCGACGTCGACGATCTGGCCCGAGCCATCGAGCAGCTCGACCTTGAGGTCATAGATGTTCGGCTCGTCAGGTGACCAGAGTTTCGCATTGGGAATGGTGAGCAGAATCGACTCGTTGCCCGTGCCCGAGGCGACCTGCTGGTTTCCGAAATACGCGGTGACCCTAACCTGCTCTCCATCGATGGGCGGGCCGGCAAGCGTCGGCTTCACCTGGATGGTGCCCGAGTTGATGTCGACGACGTAGTTGAGGTCTTCGAGATGCCGGGGCGGCACAAGCTCGAGCCACACCGTCTGCCAGATGCCCGAGACCCGCGTATACCAGATGCCTTCCGGCTTCAGCCGCTGCTTGCCGTTGAGCTGGTATTCCTCGGTGGCGTCGAAAACGCGCACGACGAGCTCGTTTTTACCCGGCTTCAACGCGTCGGTGATGTCGAACGAAAACGGCGTGTTGCCGCCCTTGTGCGAGCCGACTTCGGTGCCGTTCACCCACACCGTCGTCTCGTAATCGACCGCCTCGAAGTGGAGCAGCATGCGCCTGCCCTCCTTGGGGCCGGGAATCTCGCGCATATACCAAAGGGCCTCGCGCGGCTCGAGCTCCCGGCCGACTCCCGAGAGCGGCGCTTCCAGGCAGAAGGGAACGAGGATTTCACCGGCCCACTCGGTGGGCTGCTCGGCATTCTTCGGCGTGACCTTGTATTTCCACATGCCGTTGAGGTCGGTCCATGTATTGGGTGCGCGCTCGAGGAGTGGCCTCGGGTAGGACTTCCAGACGGACTTGGGGTCGAGTTTCTCGCCCCAGGGGGTGAGCATTTTGTTGGGGACGGGTTTCCAATCCGCCATCGCGGAAGTCAGAAGAGCGACGTGGGCGAGGGCGAGACAGCCGAGTCGAAACGGCGAGGGGATCATAGTGATGAGTGGCATTGGGGGTGGGCCGCCAGTTCAACAAAGGAAACGAGTTTCGGTCAACGAAAGGCGGAAAATTGCCACGCACCGCAAAATGCGTCTACTCTGCGGCCCGCTCGCAATATGGTCGGCATCCTTCGCAGTCTCGCTCTTGGCCTCGCGCTCATCATCGGCGCCTCGGCGATTCTGCTGTTTTCCGATCTTGGCTCGCGGGTCACGGCGACCCGGGAGGCGTCGCCCGCCGAGGTGAAGCGCGTCGCATTCCTGCAGCATGCGTCGCAGGCGGTGCTCGACGACGGCGCGCGCGGAGTGCTTGCCGGGCTCGCGGATGCGGGCTTCGTGGAAGGCAGAAATCTCAAGCTCCAGCGGTTCAACGCGCAGGGAGACATCACCGTTTCCAACGCGATTGCGAACGACATGGCCGATGGCAACGCCGACCTGCTGCTGACGATCAGCACCGTGTCGCTCCAGGCGGTGGCCAACGCGAACCGGACCACGAAGAAGAATCACGTCTTCGCGCTCGTCGCGGCGCCATGGGCGACGGGCGTTGGAATCTCGAAAGACGATCCGCTCGACCATCCGTCATGGCTCGCTGGCTACGGGACGATGCAGCCGGTCGAAAGGGCGTTCGAGCTCGCACGCGAGATGAACCCGAAGTTGTCGAGGGTCGGCGTGGTGTGGAATGCGGCAGAATCGAACTCGGAAACGCAGATCGAGCTGGCGCGGGCGTATTGCGAGTCGAACGGCATCGAGCTGATGGAGGCCACCGTCGATGCGTCGGCGGGCGTTGGCGAGGCAGCTGGAGCCCTGGTCGCGCGGGGCGCGGAGGCGCTTTTCATTCCGGGTGACGTCACCGTGATGGTGGCTGCGGATTCGCTGATTGCCGCGGCAAACAAGGCCGGGATTCCAGTCTTCTCGGTGATCCCGCCGAACGTGGAGAAGGGAACTCTGTTCGATCTCGGCGCCAATTATTTCAAGGTGGGGCGTCATGCCGGACGACTCGCCGGCGAGATCCTTGCGGGTCGCGATCCCGCCACGGTCGAGATCGTCAACTATCTGCCGGAGATGCTCTACATCAACGAGCAGGCGCTTGCCGCCGTTGCGGGCAAGGGCTGGTCCTTGCCAAAGTCGGTCCGCGACCGCGCGCAGAAGATCATCAACGAAAAGGGCGAGATGACCGACGGCCCCGCCGTGCAGGAGGAAACCGAGCCGACGCCTGCCGCGCGCCCTCGCTCGAAGCCGTGGAACCTGCAGGCGGTGCTGTATTCGGAGTCGCCGCCGGCGGAGGAGGTGCTGGCCGGCCTTCGCGCGGGGATGAAGAAATGGCCGTTCGAGGAGGGGAAGGATTACACGCTCACCATTCGCAACGCCCAGGGCGACGCTACGGCGCTTGCGGGGATCATCGATGCGGTCCTCACCGACAACGCCGATATCGTGATTCCCGTTTCCACGCCATCGCTGCAGGCGAGCGTCCAGCGGGTGAAGGACCGGCCGATGGTGTTCTCAATGGTCGCCAATCCCATGTCCGCGGGCGCCGGCGAGTCCTACGAAAACCACCTGCCGAACGTGACCGGTGTCACGGTCTTCGCGCCGGCGGAGGAACTGCTCGACCTCCTGAAGAGGCACTTTCCGGAATACAAACGAATCGGAACCCTCTTCTGCCCCGCCGAGGTGAACTCCGTGGATTTGAAGGACCACTTCGTGGAGCAGGCGGAAGCGCGGGGCATCGAAGTCGTGACAGTCGCCGCGAACTCACCGGCCGAGCTTCCCGACGCGGCGATGTCCCTCGCGAGCCGCGACATCGACGCGATCGTTCAAATTTCCGACAACCTCACGAGCGCCGGATTCACGGCGATCACCAAGGCGGCGCGACAGGCGCGCAAGCCGTTGTTCTCCATGAACAGCACGACGATCGATCTGGGCGCGCCGGTGGCGTTTGGCCGCGATTACTTCGACACCGGAGAGGAAACGGCCGTCATGCTCGAGCAGGTGATGAATGGCGAGGAGCCGGGCAGGATTCCCTTCCGGCTTGCGCCGAAGGTCATCCGCAAGGCCAGCCTGCCCAATGCCGAGGCGATCGGAATGAAGCTCCCGGAGGGCTTTCTCGCGGAAATGGAGGAGGTGATTCGCCAATGAAGATCGAGCGTCAATTCAAGGGCGACCTTCTCGTCCTGCAACTCACGGGCCAGCTCGACGCCACGTGGTCCTCCGCGGTCGACGGGGAAATTGGCGGGGCCGTCCGCGAGGGACGTCACCACATCGTGCTCGATCTCGCCGGCGTCGATTACATCAGCTCCGCCGGACTTCGTGTGCTGCTCTCGCACTACAAAGGACTCAAGACGGCTGGCGGCAGCTTCTCGATCCGCAGTCCGCAACCTTCCGTGATGAAGGTCATCGAGCTTTCCGGTCTCGACGCGCTGCTTTCCGCGGCGGCCTCGACGTCGCCTGCGGCTTCGGCGGATGTGGTGTCGAAATTCGAGACCACGAATGCGAAATGGGAGCGTCACGGCACGCTCTCGCCAGCCCGCGTGAAAACGCTTGGCGGCGCGTCCCCCTTTGATCGCGCTGCGGGCGAGGCCGTGGCGTTTTCGCCGACGCGGTTCGGATTCGGCATTGGCGCAATTGCGGGAAGCGCAAACGAGGCGGCGCCGCGTCTCGGGGAAACCGTCGGCGCTGCGGGCTGCGTGGCGCATCTGCCAGCCGGCGATTCGAACCGCGCCGATTTCATGGTCAGCGAAAGCGCACTTGTGCCCACCGTGTGGATGTCGAGCGGGATCACGTTCGAAGGGACGCCCGATTTGCTGCTGCGGTTCGAATCGGAGCTGCGCGTTGGTCTTGGCGAGATTGCCCGCGCGGCGATGGATGCAGCCGGAGGCGCGGCGGGGTTTGTGCTGCTTGCGGAAACGGCGGGACTCGTCGGTGCGTCGATCCGCCAGTCCCTCGCTGTCGCGACTGGCGATCCCTTTGCATTCCCCGGCATTCGCGACTGGCTGAACTTCACGAGCGAGCGGGCCTATCGCGACACGGTCAGTCTTGTCGTCGGTGTGGCCGCGCCGCCGGGTTCTCCGTGGGAGGCTTATCTGCGAGCCTACGGAGCCGCGACGGATCTGCATCTGCACGCCCATGCCGCGGTATTTCCCTATCGACCCGTGCGGAAGGGTGCGATTGCGCTGGGCGACTTCGTGGCGGGACTGTTCGATGCCGGCGGCCTGCAATCCGTGCTGCATTTGTTGCACGACGCGCGCGAACCCGACGGCGTCGGCGAAAGTGAGTTCTTCCGGGGGGCCTGCTGGGTGGCGAATCTGACATGACTCTTCTCCTCGGTGCTCTCACGATTGGATTGATCCTGTCGCTGCTCGCGATGGGGGTGATGATTTCCTTTCGCATCTTCTCGGTGCCCGACATCACGACCGACGGCTCGATCACGCTCGGCGCCGCTGTTGCCGCAACGCTGATCGTGAATGGCGTGGACCCCGTCACCGCCACGCTTGTCGCCACGGTGGCTGGATTCGTTGCCGGCGCGACCACCGGTGTGCTGCACACCCAGTTCAAGATCGACGCATTGCTCTCGGGCATCCTCGTGATGACGGCGCTCTACTCGATCAACCTGCGCGTGATGGGTCGCAGTAACATCCCGCTGCTGAGCAATCGCACGCTTGGCAGCATGGTGAGCGATTTCGGCACCGCGGTGTTTGGCTCCGAGCGCATCAACCTTCTCGGCTGGATGGTTTCGCCGGCGGACCTCGCCCTTCTTCTGGCCGCGCTGATCGCCGCCGCCGTGGCGGCGGTGATCGTGTTGTGGTTTTTCCGCACCGAAGTTGGAACAGCCATGCGGGCGACCGGTGACAACGCGCAGATGGTCCGCGCCCTCGGTGCCAATGTGGAACTCTATCGCATCTTCGGCCTCGCCACCGCGAACGGCCTGATCGCGCTTTCCGGTGCGCTCTTCGCGCAATACCAGGGCTTCGCCGACGCGCAGATGGGCATCGGCATGGTCGTGTGGGGTCTGGCGAGTGTGATCATCGGCGAGGCGCTCACTGGCGGCACGCGAAGTCTCGGCCTCACTCTCGTCGGCGCGATTTTTGGTTCGGTGCTCTTCCGCCTGCTCGTGGCGATCGCGCTGCGCTGGGGCTTGAATCCGAACGATCTCAAACTCATCACCGCCGTCTTCGTCTTCGCGGCGCTGGTCCTGCCCGGACTCGCCGGAAGGCTGCGCAGGGGGCTCGCTGTCAAATGACCGCCATGCTTTCGCTAAAGGGACTTCGAAAGACGTTCAACCCCGACACCGTCAACGAGGTGCGGGCGCTCCAGGGCGTAAATCTCGAGGTCTCGGACGGCTCGTTTGTTCAACTTCTCGGAATGAACGGCTCCGGCAAGTCCACGCTCCTCAATGCCGTGGCAGGCTCGTTCTTCGTCGATCGCGGTTCCATCGAACTCAACGGTGCCGACATCACGAGATGGCCGGAGCACCGGCGCGCGAAACTGATCGGACGCGTGTTTCAGAATCCGTTCAGCGGAACCTCCCCGAATCTGTCGATTGCCGAAAACTTCGCGCTCGCCGCGAGGCGGGGCGAATTTCGAGGGTTGGGTTGGGCGTTGAACCGGAGCCTGATGAAGGAGCTGCGCGATCGTATCGCGACGCTGCGCATGGGACTCGAAGACCGGCTCGACAATGCGATTGGCTCGCTCTCCGGTGGTCAGCGACAGGCGCTCACCCTGCTCATGGCGACCTGGCGGAAGCCGAAGTTGCTTTTGCTCGACGAGCACACGGCGGCGCTCGATCCGAAGAGCGCGGATCAGGTGATTCAGCTCACCGAAGAGGTGGTGAAGCGGGAGAAGTTGACCGCACTGATGGTCACCCACTCGATGCAGCAGGCGGTGAGTCTGGGCGACCGGATCGTCATGTTGCACCGCGGCCAGGTTGCGCACGATTTTTCCGGTCCGGCAAAATCGCGGCTTCGCCCCGAGGATCTCGTCGACCGCTTCCACGAAATCCGCCGCCGCGAGCTCCTCGACGAACGCGCCGCCGAACTGCTGCGCAACAGCTACGCCTGACGGTCTTTCCGAGGCCGTGCCGGGTCTTTGCATTTGAGACTTCGGCCGGGGTGGTTATGCTCGCGGAGTACGAATTACGAAGCGGTGGGCGCCATGTTCCATTCCTCGGTAAAGCGGAAATGCGGTTTCCTCGGAGCCGTTGCCGCGTGGTTTTTCCTATGCACTTCGATGGGTGTCGCCCGGGGAACGCCCATGCCCCCCGATCCCGATGTCGGCAAACTCGTTGATCGCAACGGCGTGCTGCTCGCGGAGTTTCGGAGGGATGCGGACGGGACGTTGAAGGGAAGCTACCCGCTGGGCGCCTTTGCGGCGCAGGTGCTTCACGGGCTCGATCCAAAGGTGCTGCCGAAACCGGGAGAGGTCGTTTATCTCACGCTCGACGCGCGGGTGCAGGCGGCGGCGGAGCGGGCGTTGCGCAAGGTCGGGCGCGGTGCCGCGGTCGTGCTCGATTCAAAGAACGGTGACATCCTCGCGATGGCATCGGTGCCGTCGTTTGATCCCAATTCACCGGACGTCGCGGCGCTGGAGGCCGACGAGACGGAACCGCTGCTGAACCGGGCGATCAACGCATACATCCCCGGCGCGACCTACAAGTTGGTGACCGCCCTTGCGGGTATGCGCGCGGGAATCGACGATCAGCGTTTCGACTGCAACGGTGGCGTCAGCTTCGGTGACCGTTTTATGAAGTGCTGGATTTCCGGAAAGGGCAGCCACGGAACACTCGACCTCGAGCAGGCGATGGAGGTCTCTTGCGGCCCGTTCTTTTATCAATACGCGGACGCTGCGGGCATGGATCAAATGGAGGCCGTCGGTGAAATGCTGGGAATCGGCCAAAAAACCGGCATTCCGCTTGCCGGGGAGCAATCGGGAATCCTCGACGGCCCCGCTCACCTCGCAAAAACCGATCCGCAGGAAACGTGGCGGCCGGCTCTGACCGCAAACGTCGCGATCGGCCAGGGCCAGGTGCTTGTCACCCCGCTGCAGCTCGCCTCGGTCGCGGCGACGATCGCGAATGGCGGGACGTCGCATGTTCCGCGACTTGTTCATCGAGTGGTGAAGGAGTCGGGAGCCGCGGACCACGTGGAGCCGACCAGAGTGCGATCGGTCCTCTCTGAGCAAGGCATTGACGCGAAGGGAATCGAACGGGTGCGTCGTGGATTGTGGCGGGTCGTGAACGAAACTGCCGGCACCGCGCGAAAGGCATCCATTCCTGACCTCCCCGTTGCCGGAAAAACGGGCACGGCGCAATACTGGCGTGTCGCATCGGACGGAAGCCGCGTGAGGGACAACCACGTCCTCTTTGCCGGCTTCGCGCCTTACGACAAGCCCGAATATGCGATTGCCGTTCTTGCGCAGGGAGGAAGGTCCGGCGGTGGAGTCGCCGCGCCGCTGGCCGCGAACATCCTGCGGGAAATCACCACGAGCGATGCCCCGCCGCTTGCCGCGTTCTCAGCAGCGCCGGGAAGTTTTGAGCCGATCGATCAGATCGAGCAGGCCGCCCGTTGAGGGGCTTCCTTATTTAAGGCTCTGGAGCGCTGCGAGGACCTTGTCGAAATCCGGCATGTCCTTGTTGGTCGCGGTCTGCTCGCTGTGGACGATCATTCCCGACTTGTCGATGACGAACGCTGCACGCGCGGAAGCGTCTCCCACGCCGGCGAGGTTGGGGAACAGGACGTCGTATTTCCGCGTGACCTCCTTGTTCAGATCGCTGACGAGCGGGACGGTGATACCTTCCTTCTTTGCCCATTCCGCCTGGGCGAATGGCGTATCGACACTGATGCCGATGACTCTCGCGCTCAGTTCCTCGTAGCGCCACAGGTCGGCCGTCGTATCGCAGAATTCCTTCGTGCACACGCTCGTGAAGGCCGCCGGGAAGAACAGCAACACGGTGTTTGCCTTGCCGAACGCCTCGCTCAACGTCAGGTCGGCGAGGCCGTCGGATGTCATCGTCTTGAGGGTGAAGTCGGGCGCCTGGGTTCCTGGTGGGAGAGCCATGATATGATGAGCTAAAGAGGGAATGATTGGTCTCGCAAGGGCTTTTTGATTTGCTTGCGAAAATGAGGTGGACACGTTGCGGACCTCGAGCGGTGCTCTTCCAGGTGGACGGGCCGGATGAGGCTTCGACGCGCCTGCGAATGCGGGCGATCCAGCGATTTCTCGAATCGGCGGATGGCGTGCTCGATTTCTCGATCGCCTTCGACAAGGTGCTCGTGGAATTTCCGCCCGGTGCCGCCTTCCATCCCGGGCAGTGGGCGGAACGATTTGCGGCGCTTCCGCTGTCGGAGGCGGGGGAGACCACCCTGCACGAGATTCCCGTTTATTACGACGGGCCGGACCTCGGCGAGTTGGCGGACCGGCATGGGCTGAGCATCAGCGAAGTAGTGGAGCGGCACGCGGCACCGATCTACGAGGTGGCGTTGCTGGGTTTTTCCCCGGGATTTCCCTACCTCACGGGACTCGATCCGAAATTGCACACGCCGCGTCGGGCGAATCCGCGCCCGCGGGTGCCGACGGGATCGGTGGCGATCGGTGGCGCCCACACGGGCATCTACAGTGTGGAGAGCCCCGGTGGCTGGAACATCATCGGGAATACGACGGTGCGGTTGTTCGACCTGAATCGGAGGGAGCCGGACGACATGGCGATGTTTCTTCTGCGACCCGGGGACCGCGTGAAATTCATCCCGGTGAAATGAGCGACGTCGTGGAGATTTTGCGAACCGGGCTGGGGGTGTCGGTCCAGGATCAGGGCCGCCATGGCTGGAAGCGCTTCGGCGTGCCACCGAGCGGCGTGATGGACCCGCACGCCGCAATGTGGGCGAACCGCCTCGTGGGAAATCCGGAAACGGCGCCCGTGCTCGAACTGCTCATGCAGGGCGCGGAGCTGCGGGTGCTGGAACCGCGGCGGTTTGCGGTCACCGGCGCGGAGGCGGGGGCGATGATTCCGGCATGGCATGCGCGTCGGCTCCGGCCGGGCGATGTGCTTCGTTTTCCGTATTCGCGAAACGGCCTCTGGACGTATGTCGCCGTCGAGGGTGGCTTTCAGGCGCCGGTGATTCTTGGCAGCGCGAGCACGTATGCGCGGGGAGGCATCGGCCGCGAGCTGCGCCCGGGAGACCGGCTGCAGGCCGGCGATGCGCCTCACGCGCGAGGACTGGATGAGGCGTGGGTGTATCCGGGAGATCGGCGGAGCTACGAGGAAATGCCGTTGATCCGCGTGTGGCGGGGGCCGCAATGGGACTGGTTCGAGCACGTCGAGCATGCAGGCTTTTTCGCGGCCGATTGGGAGGTTTCGAATCGCAGTGACCGTGTCGGCTATCGCCTCGAGGGGGCGCGCATGAATCCGCCTGCGGCCGAGATGCAGAGCGAGCCGGTGGTGGTCGGCTCGATCCAGGTGCCGCCGAATGGCCAGCCGATCGTCACGATGCGGGACGGCCCGACGGTGGGCGGTTACCCGAAGATCGCCATTGTCGATCCCGATTCGCTCACGTGGCTCGCGCAATGCCGGCCTGGCGTGAAGTTTCGAATGGCGTTGATGGAGTGAAGAGGTTTGAGGGAGTCGCGCGATGTATGCTTTCTAGTTCCGTGGCGACTCGCATGCTTCTCAACGCGGACCTTGGCGAGGGCGAACCCGTGGCGCGCACGCGCGCTCTCATGCGGCTGATCGATCTCGCGAACATCGCGTGCGGCGGCCATGCCGGCAGCGTGACCAGCATGGAGCGGACGGTGCGACTTGCGCGGGAGCATTCCGTCGCGATCGGGGCGCATCCGGGAGTGGCGGCGGATTTCGGGCGCGGCGCACTCGCACTCGACGGCGACCGGCTGGAGGCACTTCTGCTTCAGCAAATCAGCGCTCTCGCGGCAGTCTGCAAGGCATGCGGCGCGAAACTGCATCATGTGAAATTGCACGGCGCCCTGTATCACGCGGTCGAAAACTCGGAGGATCTCGCGCGGCGCTATGTTGCGTTTGTGAGAGCGTGGTTTCCGAGGCTCGTCCTCGTCGGTTTCGCCGGAGGGCGTGTCGTCCGGCGCGCACGAGCCGCCGGCATGCGCGCGCTGGACGAGGCGTTTGCCGAACGGGGATATCTGCCGGACGGCAGGCTGGTCCCCCGTGGAGAGCCCGGGGACTTGATTGCATCGCCAGTCGCCGTCGCCGAACGCGTCAGCACCTTGCGTGATGCCGGCTCCATCGAGGCCCGGAACGGACAGTCGATCCGTGTGGAGGCCGGCACAATCTGCGTGCACTCCGATTCTCCCGGCTCGGTGGCGATTGCCCGCGCCGTTCGGGGGGTGCTTGGCTAGGCGGCGATGATTTCGGCCGGAGATTTGCCGGCCTCCCGCAACGCGCGGATCGAGAGCGACGCGTGACGCTTGGCGAGCCGGCGTCCCTGTTCGTCGCGGACGAGCGCGCAGTGGTAGAACGCGGGCGCCTTCGCTCCGAGTGCGCGATAGAGCAGCAGTTGCCGCGCGGTGGACGTGAGCAAATCCTCGCCACGCACGACTTCCGTGATTCCCATCGCGATGTCGTCGGCGACCACGGCCAGCTCGTAGGCGGGCACGTCGTCGCGACGCCAGACCACGAAGTCGCCGAAATCTTTTCCGGCCACGCGCGAGATCGGGCCGCAACGGCCATCTTGAAAAGTTACGGTTTCGCCATCGGGAACGCGAAACCGCCAGTTGATGCCCGCCGGGGACTCCCATTTCAGAGCCTCCCCGACCGGGACGCGCCACTCCGGCGGAAAGACCGGTTCTTCCTCATGCGGCGCCTGCGCGGCCTGCTCGACGTCGCGCCGGGAATGCTTCGAGGGATAAATGAACCCGCCGTCACGCAGCGCCCGCCACGCGTCCAGATACACCTGCCGGCGCCGGCTCTGAAAAATCGGCGGTCCGTCCCAGGTGATGCCGAGCCATTGCAGGTCCTCGATGCACGCATCCACGAATTCCGCCTTGCAGCGCTGCGGGTCGATGTCCTCGATTCGCAGCAGCAACTCTCCACCGGCTTCGCGCGCCCGTTGATGAACCGTCCGGAACGTCGCCGCGTGACCGGCGTGCAGATGGCCCGTGGGAGTGGGAGCAAGACGACCGCGATAGCACATTTCGAGTGGAAAGCTTTGGCAACCGTGCAATTAGTGGCGAATCTTTTTCAATGAGTCGCCTCACCTCCCGCCGGTTGTTTGCAGTGGTGCTGGCCGCGCTGACGGCCGCCGCCCCTGTGCGTGCCGGAGGATTTCGCAACGACATTCTCGCCGGCAGTTACGACGGGACGCTGGATGCGATCGAGACGGTCAATTTCCTCGTCGGGGCCGGCATTTTTTACTCCGCCGGCTATTTCGGCCAGAACACGGTCATTGCAAACGTCGAAGCCGGACATGTGTGGGGCGGGCATGAGGTGTTCGATCGCACCGGTTTGCTCCTGCCATCCTCGCCGTCGATTCTCATCAATGCCACGCCGCACCCGACGGAGTCTCCCGAGCTCGGTGCGATCGATTATCACGCGACGATGGTCGGTCACGTGCTGGCAGGCACCGGCAGCCTCGGAAACGGCAACCTGTCGCTGCTCGGCGCGGGGATGGCTCCATTTGCCACGTTGTGGTCCGGAGCGATCGCGACGCGATTCGAGCACGACGAGGAGAAGATCGGCGAGTTTGAGGCCACGAAGGAATCGCTGCTCGTTCCGTATCGGGCGTTCTTCGAAGGGAGCCTTGGCACGAAGCCGGATGTGATCAACAGCAGCTGGGGATATGATGATCCGGCCGGCACGGATGAGTTCACGCGCGTGCTTGATTCTCTCGCGGGCAACAACCCATCCGTGACCTTCGTTCGGTCGGCGGGCAATGGAGGAGCAACGATGAGTCCCGGCGGTCCGGGCTCCGGGTTCAACGGCATTACCGTCGGCTCCCTGGGGGGCGGTGACGACACGATCCCATTTCTGCGCCCGTCCACCTTCACGGCATCGGCGCCTTCGGACTTTTTCAATCCCGCGACCGGCGAGACCATTTCCGACGCCCGCGCGGCGGTTTCGGTGGCGGCACCGGGCGAACAGTTTGCCCTCGCGGCGTATCTTGGAAAATCCGGTTCGCTCGCTGAGTTCGTCGGCGAAGGCGATCCGTCCACGGATCTTTATTTCGTCTTCAATCAATCGGGAACGAGCTTCGCGGCTCCGGTTGTTGCCGGTGGCGTCGCGCTGCTGAAGGATGTCTCGAAGAATCCCGCGTATTTCGCCGATCAGCCGGAGTCGCGCGACACGCGCGTGATCAAGTCGGTGATTCAGGCGGGCGCGTTGAAGACGATCGGCTGGGACAATGGGCAGCAACTGGATGAGTCGGGCGTGCTGGTGACGACCCAGGCGCTCGACTACGCAACCGGGGCGGGGCGGCTGGACCTCGAGACGTCCGTGGCGATCTACCTGTTTGGCACGACGGATGTTCCCGGCAGCGGCGGCGGGGTCATCGCGAGCCTGGGTTGGGATCTCGGTGAAATCGGCGTCGCGGAATCGAACGACTATTTCTTCGACCTTGCGTTCGACGGACCGGTCGAACTGGCGGTTTCGCTGAACTGGTTCGTGAATGATGTTTTCGACGCGGTCGCCGAACAGGCGCTTTACGGCTCCTTTGCGAATCTTAATCTCGAGGTGTGGGCTGTCCTGGGTGGGGCATTCGATCATCCTGTCGCCCGGTCGGCCACGCTCTACAACAACTCCGAGTATCTTCGCTTTGTGCTCGCCGGCGGCTCCTACGGTCTGCGCGTGACCCACGACGGCATGATTTACGATTTCCCCGGCGCCGCGCCTCGCGAAACCTACGGCCTCGCATGGGTGGTGGTGGCGGTTCCCGAGCCCGCCGAATGGGCTGTCGCGCTCGCCCTGCTTCTCGCGATGGTCGTCGCGCATCGTCGCAGGGCGCGCTCGAAAGTTTGAGTCGTCACAAGCCTCGCGACCCGCTACAAGGCCGGGGCATGTGGTTCGTCTACGCTTTGTCGGCGGCGGTCATTTGGGGCGTCAGCTACGCAGCCAGCGGACGCGCCATCGAGCGCGGCGTTTCTCCCATCGTTTTCTTCACCCTTTACGCGATCGTCGGCTCGATGATCGGCCTCGGCGCCCTCGCCGCGACCGGAAAACTCACCTCGATGCCTGCGGAAATTCGCAGCGTCGGCAACGACTGGACATGGCTCGTCATCGCAGTGGTCACTTCCGGCATTGGCGCGCTGCTCATTTACATGGCGATTGGCGAGAAGAACGCGACGCTCGCCTCCCTCATCGAGATTTCCTATCCCGTCTTCGTTGCCTTTTTTGCCTGGCTCTTTTTCCGTGAGACGCAGTTCAACTTCGGCACCGTGATCGGCGGGGCAATGATCATCGGCGGGGTTTCGATCGTTTATCTCAGCAACAAGTAATGCGCCTTCCGTTCGTCCTCTGCTTGCTGGGGCTTGCCCTCGCGGCAAGGGCGGAATTTGTGCCGGATCCCGCGCAGCGGGCGGTGGACCTGCCGCCGCAGAAGCCGGTGCCGGTGCGGGTTAATTTCTTCCTGCTCGACATCAACGCGATCAACGGCGCCGAGGAGACCTTCAACGCGGCGCTCTATTTCGATGTGACGTGGAACGACCCGCGGCTGCGATTCGATGCGGAGGCGTTCGGTGCCGATCGGGCGATCTACACGGGTGAGGCGGCGGTCGAGCAGCTTGAACGCATGTGGTCGCCGGAGATCACCGCTTCGAATGCCACGGGAGACGCCGAGGTCGTCGAGCGGGTGCTGACGATCCGCTCGGACGGCACGGTGGAATTCGAGGTGCGAATGGTCGGGCAATTCAGCTCGCCGATGGAGCTCAGCCGGTTTCCCTTCGATTCGCAAAAGCTGAGCATTCAGCTCGAGAGCTTCGTGTGGAACAGCGACGAGGTGCAGCTCGAGGCATCGCGGGATCTCGCCAGCTACCGCGAAGACCTTGTGCTGCGCGACTGGCGCATTCTCGACGTGACGACGTCGATCGACGAGCAACGTTACGTCACCGGCGACACGTATTCGCGCTTCACCTCGACGATTCTCGTCCAGCGCGAGTCGTGGTTTTACATCTGGAGCATCCTGTTTCCGCTCGGGTTGGTGACGTTCTTTGCATTCCTGTGCTTCTTCTGGGATCAGGAAACGCTTTCGGAGCGCGTCGCGCAGGTGCTCACGTGCCTGCTCACCGTCACCGCGCAAAGCCTTGCCGTGAGCGATGACCTGCCGAAGATCTCGTATTTCACGCGCATCGACTACGCGTTTTTGCTCACCTACTTCGTGCTGCTCATCGTCGCGGTGGAGAGCATCTACGCGAAAATGCTCAACGAGCGAAATCACGCGCTCGCCGATCGTATCGACTACCGCGCGGCATGGACGGTGAGTCTCGCCTACCTTGCCGGGATGTTGCTGGTTTTCTTTGTGCCGTAAGTTCCTGCCTTTGTGCGGGAACCGTAGTGGCGGGCAACGAGGGAATATGTTATGGGTCTGCCTCGCTGCGTTTCATCAGGTGTCGCCCCCAGATATTGAATTTCCCAAAGCAGGCAGGCAGCCGCTGATGACGTGGCAGGCGCTCGCGCGTTGTCTTGTGCTGGCGCTGGCTTATTACGGTGCCGGGTCGCTGGGTCTGCTGCTCGCGCCGCCCGATTTGAAGATCAGCCTCATCTGGCTGCCTACCGGCATTGCCGTCGCGGCCCTCCATCGCTGGGGGTTGCGCTACTGGGTGGGGCTGGCGCTTGGCGCGCTCGTGCTGATCAACGAGTCGTTTCCCGTGAAGTGGCCGCTTTCCGGCGCGGTGATCGCCGGGCAGGTATGTGGTCCGACCTTTGCGGCATGGATGCTTCGGCGCGCGGGATTTCACCGGGAGTTCGACCGTCGGTGTGACATCGTGCTGCTCGCGGCGTCCGCGGTGTTCGGCATGATCATCCCGGCCGCGTGCGGAACGCTCGCCCTGCGTTATGGAGGGCTGGTTCCAGCGGGAGAGGCCGGCTCCGCATGGCTGACCTGGTGGCTGGGGGACGTGATGGGCGTGCTGGTGGCCGGACCGACGCTGCTGTCACTGTCGCGTGATTCCTGGCTGGCGGCGTGGACGCGACGGACGGAGTTTGCCGTGTGGGCCGTGGTGATGGTGGCGGTTACCGGCATCGTGTTCTTCCTGCCCTCCACGCCGGGAGTGGCGAAGCTGCCGCTCGTCTTCCTGCCGCTGCTGCTTGGGGTATGGTCCGCGCTTCGATTTGGCGTTGAGGTGACGTCGTTCGCGGTGTTTGGCATCGCGGTCGTGGCCGCGAGCGGGCTGGCTTTTCGCTGCGGACCGTTCCTGCAGCCGGGAGTGCTGGAGGGCGTCTTTCTGCTCTGGACCTACATTGGGACGCTCGCGGTTTTGAGTCTCATGATTGCCGGGATCGAGATCAGCCGGCGCACGGCGGAGAGAGGTCTCGAGCTGGCCAACGGAGAGCTGCGGCAGGCCATTCAACGCGCCGAGGACGCGAACCATGCGAAGAGCGCATTCCTCGCAAACGTGAGCCACGAGATTCGCACGCCCATGAATGGCGTGCTCGGGATGACGGAGATTTTGCTGAATTCGAATCTCGATTCCGAACAACGCGAATGCGCGAAGGTCGTGCAGTCAAGCGGTCGGACGTTGCTGCGGCTGCTGAACGACCTGCTCGACCTGTCGAAAATCGAGGCCGGCCGGATCGAACTGGTGCCCGTGGATTTTGATCTTCACGAGGTGGCGCGCGAGGCATGCCGGCTCGCGGAGATGATAGCCGCCGATCGCCTCGAAGTGCGTTGCGAGATCGCCGACTCGGTGCCGCAGTGGGTGCGCGGCGATGCCGACCGGATTCGCCAGGTGCTGTCCAATCTGCTCGGCAATGCCGTGAAATTTACCGCGCGGGGGCATGTGGCGCTGCGTGTGCGCGGAGCGGAGCGGGGGCTCGTGCGTTTCGAAGTCGAGGATACGGGCGAGGGAATCGACGCTGCGCACATCGGCCAGTTGTTCCAGCCGTTCGTGCAGGTGGACAGCTCGACCACGAGGCGATTTTCCGGAACGGGACTCGGGCTCGCCATTTCGCGGAGACTTGTTGAGCTCATGGGAGGCAGGATCGACGTCTTGAGCGAGCCGGGGCAGGGCTCGGTTTTTCGATTCGAGGTGCCCTTCGCGCCTCCGAGGACCCACCCGGTGGTGGATTCCGCGCCCGAGCGGGCACCGTCCAATTTCGGTGCGCACATCCTGCTTGTGGAGGACAGCGAGGTGAACCAGAAGGTCGCGATCCTCCAGCTGCGGCAGCTCGGCTGCGAGGCGGATGTCGCGACCAATGGCGCCCAGGCCCTCGAACGCCTCGCCGCGGATTCCTACGACCTCGTGCTGATGGATTGCCAGATGCCCGTGATGGACGGCTACGAGGCGACGCGGGCCATTCGCTCGGGAATGTCCGGCGTGGACTCAACCATTCCGGTGATCGCGCTTACGGCAAATGCGATGCCCGCGGATCTCGAGGCATGCCTCGCCGCGGGAATGAACGATTGTTTGACGAAGCCGCTGCAGGTCGTGCGGCTCGAGGAAACGTTGCGCCGCCACCTGCGTCACGCCCGGAGCTGAATCACCGCGTCGTGTCGCGCGAGGAGATCGAGCGCCTGAGTGAGCAGCGAGCGGCCGGGTTCCGTGCGATGCCATGTGGACGCGCCGGACGGGTGCGGGAGCGGCAGGAGGTCGCAGCGATGGCCGGTGTATTCGACCTCGAAGGTCCGGCCGATGACTTCGGTGAGAAGGGCGAACGGGAGGAATTGCGAGATCGCGAGCTTGCCGACGGCGATGACTAGATTGGGTTTCAGCAGGTCAAACTCGGCCTGCAGCCAGCGTGAGCAGTTGGCGATTTCCGTGGGATCCGGCACACGGTCGCCGCCTTTCGGGTTCTTTCCCGGGAAGCACCGGCACACGGCGGCGAAGTAGATGCGGTCGCGCGCTTCGTCCTCCTTCCATCCCGTCGCGATCTCGAGCCATTTGAAAAGGGTCTTGCCGGCGGTCCATGCAAAGGGACGGCCGAGGATGGGTTCCTTGATGCCGGGCGCCTGACCCACGAGCAGAATGCGGCTCGCAACGGGGCGGCCGGTGACAACCGGTTTGTGCATCGCCGGGCAGGCGCGACAGGCGCGCAACGCGGCAAGATGCCCGTCGATTTCGAGCGACAGATCGGAAGTGGACGCGGTCAACGTCGGCATCTTCCGATTGCCGTGCAGAAGTGCAAGCGATTGTGCGTCCGTCGCCGCGGATTGGCGCGGCGACGGGCCGGGAACGATTCAGGCTGCTTTCTTGAAATGCCGGAGCACCTCCTGGTGCGGGGCATTCACGAGATCCTTCTTCAGGTTGTTCACGAGCCGCCGCTGGAGGTCGGCAGGCAGCGTGTTCACGATCGCTTTGTTGATCTCCTCGGGTGCGGCGAGAGACCAGCGTTGCGGCGGATTGCGACGCAGCACATCCGCGATCTTGCTGGCGATCTCGCGAACACTACGGTGCTCGGTCTCGAGTTTGAGGTTGTGCGCCTCGCCGTTGGAGTGGGCGTGGCCATTGACTCCACGTTTGGGGAACGCCCCTGCCTGGTCGGTGACCTCCTCGGAGAGGCGTTTCCGGGCAGCGTCGATTTCGATGGTTTCGGCGAGCCGGAGTGTCGGGGTGGAACTCGTGGAGAGCCGGTAGACTTTCAGCGCTCCGCGATCGGCAATGAAGAAGAATTCAGTTGCGATCATACGAGCCCAATCGTGGACCTCCCTCGTGCAAGACGCAAGTCGCGTTAGGCTCAAAATGATTACGGTGAACAATTTGTGAATATCTTTTCGGCATTGGGTCGAGAGTTGACCCAGACCGGAAGGAACGCGGCGAGGGCTTCCTTGCAGCCCCGATGCCGTCGCGTTACGTGTGAGAAATGATGTTCCTGAAAGCCCTGCCTGCCCTCGTTGTCCTCGCTTTGTCCCCGGTCTGGGCGAATGCCGCGGATGCTCCCCGCGCCAAGCACGTTTTCGTCATCAGCATCGACCAGGGGTCGCCGGTTTCCATCGAAAAGGCCGACATGCCCGTGCTCGACAAGGTGGCCGCGGAGGGGGCGCACACGTGGGAGGCCTACACGATCGTGCCGAGCCTCACACTGCCTTCGCACACCTCGATGCTCACCGGCGTCGGCATTCAGAAGCACCAGATCGACTGGAACGACTTCGACGCGGAGAAGGGGCTCGTGAAGGTGCCCACGATCTTCAGCCTCGCGAAGGAAAAGGGCCTTCGCACGGCGATGGTGGTCGGCAAGAGCAAGTTCAAGACGCTTCAGCTTCCGAAAACCGTCGATGAGTTCGTGCTGCCCAAGGAGCGCGATGCGGAAAGCATCGCCAATGAGTTCGAGAAGGTGATGGAGAAGAATCCGCCGAATCTCTGCTTCATCCATTTTGCCGAGCCTGACACGAAGGGTCACGCCCATGGCGCGAATTCACCGGAGAAGCTGCAGGCACTCGCGGAGACCGACGTGGCGCTCCGCCGGATTCTCGAAACGATCAAGAAATCGGGAGTCGCCGATTCCAGCGTCGTGATCATCACCGCCGACCACGGCTGCCACGACATCGAGGTCAAGGATGACGACGGAAAGAAGCGGATTTCCGGGACGCACGGCTCGCCTTCCAAGGAGGACGTGACGATTCCCTGGATCGCTTTCGGAGCCGGCGTGAAGCCGCACTACACGATCACCGCTCCGGTGGTGCAATACGACACCGCGGCGACCGCGCTCTGGCTGCTCGGCGTTCCGCTCCCCGAGCATTTTTGGGGCCGTCCGGTCGTCAGTGCGTTTCAATAGGCGGAGCAATCACCGCCCCGGAGGGATTCAGCTCGCAAACCGCTTCGAGCGCGCCGGCACCTATCCGGCGCGTGCTCACGATTTTTCCGACCTTTGCAAGCAGCTTGAGTGCGGCTTGATTGTCCTCCAGCAGGAATCCCTTCCAGCGCCGGATGCCGCGTGACAATGCGAGCTCGGCGAGGTGTCGCAGCAGAACGGTGCCCGCACCACGACGCTGCCACTCGTCCACGAAGACGATCGCGACCTCCGCGGTTTCCGGGTCCTCCTTAGTGCGAATGCAACGCGCGACTCCCACGCCATCGACCTCGCGTCCCTCCGCGTCGGTGGGCGCGAAGACCAGCGCGAGGTGATCGATGAAATCGCAGTGCGTCAGGTAATGCAGCTCCGCCTCGGTAAAACGCGTCCGGTAGTGAAGAAATCGATACGCGTGACCGGTCGGTGACAGACGCCGCAACCCAGCGGTGAGACAGGGCGCGTCGGCGGGGGAAATCGGACGCGTCACCGCGGTCGATCCGTCGCGGAGACGGACCGGTCGTGCTTCCATGGTAGAAGTCATCCCCGGGAGTGTAGCCCGACTCCGGGGAATTTTTCGATCCGATTCCGGCGAGGCAGCCGGCGGTCTGCGAGTCGAGGCAAGGCTCCGCCGACTTCCCGACGGCCCTACTTTTCCGCCATGGCGGCGCGGTATTGGAGCCAGGCGCTGCGAACGGCGAGATATTTCTCGAGCGCGTCCTCGGTCGCGGCGTCGTAGGTGTCGATGTGGTCGGGAAGGTTGTGCATCGCGTGGGTCGAGCCGATGGCAATCGTCCAGTCGGGACCGACGAAGAACCCGCCGCCATACCAGAAGCCGACCCAGGAAACGGGATTGAGCGCCGTGTTGCCCGCGAGGCCCACCGCCTCGCGCGGACTGCTCGGGCCGAGAATCGGGAGCACGAGGTAGCAGCCGTGCGGGATGCCCCATTTGGCGAGCGTCTGGCCGGTATCGGCCGGTGGGATGTCCACGTATTCCGGGTATTGCTCGGACGGCTTGAGGATGCCGCCGAGGCCCACCGTGGAATTCATGAGGAATTTCCCGGTTTCCATGCCCGCGCGATGGAACTCCGCCTGCAGCAGGTTGTTCACGAAACGGACGGGAAACCGCGCGTTCTCGAACACATTCTTCAAGCTGTGCCGCACGGCCTTTGGCACGACCGTCTTGTAGCCGCGCGCGACCGGGCGAAGCACGTAGGTGTAAACGCCGTCGTTGAAGACGAAGATCACGCGATTGACCGGCTCCAGCGGGTCGGGAATCTCGATGACCTCGTATTCGTCGAGGTCGTCGTATTCGCCGGAGGCGACGGTCTTGCCGTCCGCCGGGGGCGCGCCCGTGGTTGCCGGCGACTCCGGGGTTTGCGGTCGTTTCCGGGCGGTGGTGCAACTCGTGAGCGCTGGAGCGATGGCCAGCGCGAGGACGAGAAGGAGTGCGGAGGTTGGGAGTTTCATTCCTGTTTGTTGACGGAATTTTCCAGTGCGCGAAGCACGGCCTCCGGTCCGCCGCTGGCAAATGCCGCGTTGAACTGGCTGCGGTAGTTGGCGATGAGGCTGACACCCTCGGCGAGGATGTCGGTGATCTTCCAGCCCTCGGTCTGCTCGAGCCGGTAGGTCACGAGATAGCGTTTGCCTTTGTAGAGCACGGTGGTGGCGACCTCCACGCGGCCCGGCGCGGGCTCGGTCGCGGTCTTGTAATCGATGCTCGGTTTTTCACCGATCGTGAACTTGTGGCAGTAGGTGCGGATGATGAGCTTCGTGAAAAGCTCCGTCGCGCGCTTGCGCTGCGCATCGGAGAACTGCCGCCAGCCTGGCCCGATGGCGCGGCGGGTCATCGCCTCGAAGCTCACGGTTTTGAGCAACACGGGCTGCACCGCCTTTTCGAGGGCCGATGTGCTCTTCGCCCGGTAGGCCTCCTTCAACACGCCGTCCACGGCGGTGTTGAGCATCTTTTGCGCGGCCTCCGTGCCGGCGAATGCGGGGAGGGCGAAGACAACAAGGGCGGCAGGAACCGGAGCGTGGCGGAACATCATGGGTCGGGTGTGGTGGCGGGCTCGGCTTCGGCTTCCCCGAAGGCCATTTTTCCAATCAGCGATTCCAGGTCGACTGCCGATTCCGTCAACGTGATTCGTGCGCCGGGCTCCAGCTGCGTGTCATCGGCGCCGGGGGAAAGCGCGACATATTTGTCGCCGATGAGGCCGGAGGTCTTGATCGACGCCATCGTGTCGGTGGGCAGCGGAATGCCCGAGCGCACGCGCAATGTCGCGATCGCGCTGTAGTCGGTGGGATCAACGCGGACGTCCTCGACACGCCCGACGGTCACGCCCGCGAGCTTCACGCTGCAGCCCGCGTGCAGCCCGCCGGAATTCGTGAAGCGCGCTTCGATCAAATGAGTCGGACCGCCGATTTCCGATCCCGCGCCGAGATGGATCGCCAGATAGGCCACCGCGGCTATGCCGATCAGCACAAAGATCCCGACGGAATATTCGACTTTGGTTGGCTTCATGGAGTGGTCGCGTGAGATTCGCTTCGAATGGCAGCAATGGACCTGCCAAGCTCCGCGGCGCTGTCGCGAAAGGCGCGCACGGTGGGGTCCTCCGACACGGCAAACTCGGCGGGAGTTCCCTCGAAATGGATGTGCCCGCTCTGGAGCAGCGCGACGCGGTCGCTGGCGGCAAGGGCCTCCGGGACATCGTGCGTGACGATGACCGCCGTGAAGCCGAACTGGCGCTGGTATTTCGCGATCATCGTAAATACCGCGTTTCTTCGGAGCGGGTCGAGTCCGGCCGTGGGTTCGTCGAAAAAGACGAGTTCCGGCCGGGTGACGATCGCCCGAGCGAGGGCGAGCCGTTTTTGCATGCCGCCCGAGAGCTGCGCCGGGTAGTGCGACACGTGCTTCTCGAGTTCGAGCTGGCGCAGCGCCTCGCGGGCACGCTCGCGAATCTCGCGATCGGGGAGATCGGTCGTCTGCTCGAGGGGAAGCGCGACGTTTTCCATCGCTGTCAGCGAGTCGAACAAGGCATTGCTTTGGAAAAGAAAACTGCAGCGGCGGCGGAATTCCACCCATGCTCCCGCGTCGTCGTGACGAAGCGGGCGGCCGTCGAAAAGAATCTCCCCGGAGTCCGGCTCGAGCACGCCGGCGAGGCACTTGAGGAATACCGATTTCCCGGTGCCGCTCGGCCCCACGAGCGAACACACGCTGCCGCGCGGAACGTCGAGGCTTACGCCGTCGAGCACGACCTGATCGCCAAACGTTTTGTGAAGGTCGTTCACCTCGAGCAGGAGCGTGGGTTCCGCGGCGACCATGGTTCAGACGAGAAAGGAGGTGATGACGTAATCCGCCGCGAGCACGAGGATGCTCGACTGGACGACCGCCGTCGTGGTCGCGGTGCTCACCGCGCGCGATCCCGTCGCCGAGCGGCAGCGGTGCGCGTGAAAGCCGTGAAAAGCGCAGAGGCTGATCGTGAGCAGGCCGAACGTGGCGGCCTTGATGAAGCATTCCCGCACGTCGGGCCAGTCCACGGCACGCTCCACCGACGACCAATACACGCCCGACTCCACCCCGAGCAGGAGCGAACCGGAGAGGCTGCCGCCCCACAGACCGACCGCGACGAACAGCGCGGTCTGCATCGGAAAGACGAACAGCGCGGCGAGCAATCGCGGCGAAATGAGGTAACCGTGGCTGTTCACGCCCATCGTTTCGAGGGCGACGATTTGCTCGGACTGTCGCTGCATGCCGAGTTCGGCCGCGAGCGCCGATCCCGCCTGGCCGACGAGCATGAGTGCCGCCAGCACGGGCGCCATCTCCCGCACGAGACTCAGGGAAACCAGCGCCCCGAGCAGGCCCGACGAGCCGAACCGGTTCAGCACGTAATAACCCTGCAATCCCAGCACGAGCCCGGTGAACAGGCCGACAATCACGATCACAGGCACGCAAAGCCCGCCCTGTTCATAGACCGCGCGCACCACGCGCCGGGGCAGCCGGCGCGTCTGCAGCACCGCGCCAAAGGATCTTCCGGTAAACAGCGCGTAATCGCCGAAGCCGGCGACAATTCGAAGCGTCTGTCTCCCGAGCCACGATACCACGAGCCGAATTGATGACAGGAACGTTTCCTCTCTGCAACGCCCGCCGTTGACGGAGCGCAGAGAGGCCGGAGGCGGAGACGACAGCACGGATTTTTAATACTCTTTACGTGTCCCGGCGTTTCTCCGCGTCCCTGCATTTGCACGCGTGTGAGTCCCAAGGACATCGCCGTCACACCGCGCATGTCGCTTCTGCAAACTGAATGCGTCAGCGGTTGGAAGTCGTTTCCCGTCTTCACTTTACACAGGAAACTTGCTAGCGATGCCGGGAAGCAATCTGCCACGCCCTTGTGTCGAGCCTCCTGTCGGGGCCGTTGCTGGCGGAGAACCAGATTGTTCCCCCGCACCTGCTACAACGCCCCGGAATTTCAGTATGAAGAGAGATGTTAGTCGTTCCCGTCGGAAAGGCAGGTGTGCCGTGTGGAATTCGCGAAGCTTCGCGATTGCAGCCTGCGTGCTGACCGCCCTTTCCGCGCGGGCGGTGGAGATCGACACCGAGTGGATCGCGGAAGGCAACGGGAACTGGATGGACGCGCCGAATTGGTCCGCCGGCGTGCCCAACAACGTTGGTGAAGATTCCTTCAATGCGCGCATCGATGCTTGGAGTTCGGACGTGCTTCGCACGGTCACGCTCGAGGGCGCGGAGGTCACAATCGGGAATCTCGCGTTTGAGCGCGGACGCCTGATCGTGACGGATGCCGCGCTCACGGTGACCGGCGGGACGACGCTGGGCGGCAATGTTCCGTGGAGTCCGGGCAGGCTCGTTTTGTCCGTCACCGACTCGCAGGTGGACCTCGGCTCGGTGGCTGCGTTTGCCACAGGCGTCTTTGACCGGTTCAAGCTCGAGGTCGCGGGCGGGGCTGGAGACTACGTGCAATGGAAGGGTGCGGCCATTCACACGATTGGCGCGGATGGCTCGCTCACGGTGACCGGCGGCGCCGGCCGGCTGCGCGACAGCGTGAGCGGCGACAGTGCGCTTGCCGGACTCCAGGAGGTGCGGGGGGAGCTGAAGTTGCAGGAGGGCGACTACGACTTCGCCGGCAGCCTTGTGACGACGAAGAATTCCACGGTCGAGCTGAAGAACGCGACGGTGAATGTCGATGGGCGCTTCGAGCAGGGCGGAAACCTCCGCATCCGGGAGGAGGGCTCCATCACGGTCGCGGAGAATTTCGTGCATTCCGGGAAGTCTTCTTTCGGGGTCGCTTTCGAGGATGAGATCACCTTTTCGCTCACCGTCGGCGGCGATTTCGAGCAGACCGGCGACATGCAGTTCCATGGCAGTGGATCCATCGATGTCACAGGCCATCTCGTGAACTCGGGCATGATGAACTTCGGCACCTATTCCGAGAGCGAAGTGGCGCTGAAGATCGGCGGTGATCTCCGGCAGGAGGGGGAACTCACCGTCAATGCCAAAGGCTCGGTGGAGATTGGCGGCGATCTCGTCAATACGAGCTACGTGACCTTTGCAAATTTCTATGCCGGGTCGCTCACCGCGATGGTGGCGGGCGACCTGGATAACACGGGCCGCCTGACTGTGTTTTCTTCGGAGGATTCCGGCAAGGAGACCGTGACGACTGTTTCCATTCAGGGAGGGCTCGGGCAACTGCAGAACGGCGTGCTCACGGCGGGCGATTACTCCGTTTACGCGAATGGAAATGCGACGGCGATCCTGGAATGGAAGGGCGCGGACATCGAGGTGATCAGCACCGGGGTGGCCGTGTTTGTTGGAAGGGGAGGGGGCATTCGCGATCGCGAGACGGGTGAGAATGCGCTGCGCAATCTGCGCGAGGTGAATGGACTCCTGGGCGTCGCCGACCACACGGTCTTCAATGCCCTGAAGATCGGCGAAACCGGGGACGTGATCCTGAACTCCGGCGAGGTGAACGGGGATCTCGAGCAGGCTGGCCGGTTCGAGGTGGACGGAGAACTCGAGGTGACGGGCCGGTTCGTGAACACCGGGTTCGCGCTCGTGGATGCTCCCGGCGGTGGCACGTATGCGGTCACCTTTGGCGGCGACGTGGAGCAGGGGAACAGGCTCTCGTTCAGGGGTTCCGGCTCGATCGAGGTGGGAGGGGATTTCCTCAACTCCGGGGAAACGAGCATCATCACGCGTTTTTCCGGAGGCGTGAGCCTCGTCGAGATGACCGTCGGTGGCAACTTCGAGCAGAGCGGGACGTTCGAGGTGGAGGGGCAGGGCGAGATCGACGTCGCGGGCGACTTTGTGAACACGGGCGAGACCCGGTTCTACAACGGGCGTGGCCAGGGATCCCCGGCGGGTGTGGGAAGCCTTGCCATTACGGTGGGGGGCGTTCTCGACAACACGGGCGATCTGTTGATCTCGACCTATGGTCGCTCGCCCGATCCGTCCGAGGTGTCCTTTACGGTGGAGGGTGGTCTCGCGCAGCTGCAGGATGGCGTGCTCACGGCGGGGACCTACCGGGTGGTCGCGCAGCGGGACTCGTTTGCCCTGTTCCGGTGGGCCGGCGCGGACATTCACGTGATCGGGGAGGAAGCCTCCATCGTTCTCGATGGCGCCTCCGCGAGCATGAGTGACCGCGTTACGGGTGACAACGCGCTGCGGAACCTGCGCGAGGTGAACGGCAGCCTGCGACTCATCGGGCAGCAGACCGATCTCTCGGGAGACCTGAAGATCGGCGCGAGCGGCTCGTTTTATTCGGACAACGGAAGCCTCGCGGTGGCCGGCAATCTCGAACAGGCCGGCAAGCTGGAGGTGGATGGGGAGAACGCACTCGACGTGAAGGGCGACTTCACAAACACGGGCACCACCGGGGTCGGTCTCTACTGGGGCAGCGACGTTCTCGTGACGGTGGATGGCCGATTCGAGCAGGCCGGGGAGTTCACGATGGATGGCGCCGGCGCGCTCACCGTGGAGGGCGACATCGTGAACACGGGAAGCCTCAAGGTCGACGACAAAGGCTGGGACAAGATCGACGTCACCACGTGGAGCAACTTCACGCAGTCGGGCTCGTTCGTCATGAACGGCGAGACGACGCTGCATGTTTCCGGGAACTTTGTGAACGAGGGAGAGACCATTCTTCGCGACGGAGAGGCCGGCTCCTTCTCGGCATGGATCGGCGGCGACCTCACCCAGAGGGCGACTCTGGACCTCGTGGGTAATGGCTCGCTCGAAGTCATGGGCGGATTCGCGAACACCGGGACGACGCGAATCATCGGCCTCGACAGGGATCTCTCGGTGACCGTCTCCGGCGTCCTCGACAACGAGAGGAGTCTGTCCGTCGAGGACGGGGCCCTCTTCACCGTCAGGAACGAGCTCGCGCAGCTGCAGGGCGGCGTGCTCACGGCGGGGAGTTACCGCGTGAGCAGCTCGAGCGGATCGTCAACGGTGCTCGAATGGAACGGCGCGGACATCCAGGTCATCGGCGAAAACGCCGCCGTGATTCTCGATGGCGCCGGCTCCGTCCTTCGCGATCGGCTGACGCACGAAAACGCGCTGCGGAATTTGCGCGAGGTGCAGGGCGAGCTGCGGTTGACCAACCAGGACCTCGCCTTTTCGGGGAATCTTGCGGTCGGCGACATTGGTTCCATCAACCTGCAGGCCGCGAACGTCACGGTGGCCGGCGACTTCACCAACGAAGGCTGGCTCGAGGCCTGGGAAGGCTCGAAACTCGTCGTCACCGGTCGCATGGGCAACCTCACGCCCGAGGGCGAACTCACCGGCGGCACCTACTGGCTGACCGGCGAGCTGAGCGCGACCGACTTTGACATTCGTCGCATCGGGGAGAACGCGGCCATCAACCTGTTCCTCGACGGCAAACTCACCAACTCGACCACGGGCGAATCCGCGCTCGCGAATCTGGAGGCCATCGACGGACAGCTCGCCGTGACGGGCAGCTTCACGACGAAGGGCGACCTTTCGGTGTCGGGCAACCTTCAGCTTCAAGGGCGGGGGTTTGGCGATCCGCTCCGCTTCGAGATCAATGGCGCGCTTGCCCAGCAGGTGGGCACGACATTGACCGGCGGCACGATCGACATCGTTTCCTCCGATCCGAATCCCGTCGTGCTCGCGTGGAAGGGCGCGCGCATTGAAACCATCGGAGCCGGAGCCTCGCTCACGCTGGCCGGGAAGGCGATTTCGATCCAGGACTCCAACAACGGATCGAATGCGCTCCACAACCTCAGCCGCAACGAAGGCAGACTTCGCCTGCTTGGTCATCATCTGGAACTCGAAGGCGGGCTCGTGAACACCGGCTCACTCGAGATGGAGGAAGCCGAGCTCGTGCTGGGTGGCAACGGTGTGCTCCGCAACGAAGGCGTCCTCGACATCCGCAGCTGGGTGGAGGTCACCGGCGCGGTCGAGCTGACGGCCGACGGCGTTACGACGATCCATGGCGGACTCCTCGGCATGAACCTCTACGGCTTCGGCACGCTCGTCGCGGAGACGATCACCCTCGACGGCGAGATCCGGCTCGTGGTGAGCCCGAACTGGATGCCGTTGCCGGATGTGATTTACGAGATCCTCGATGGTGAGTCGCTCGTCGGCACGTTTGCCGGTCTGCCCGATGGCGCGCGCGTCCTCGCATGGAAAGGCGACTCGGAGGTCGTCGGCTCGTTCACGATCACCTACGACTACGCGAACGGCGACGTGCTGCTGAGCAACTTCGCCGCCATCCCCGAGCCGGCCACCGTCCTGCTTCTCGGTTTCGGCCTTACCGCCACCGCATGGAGCATGAAGCGGCGGAGATAAGCCTCACACGAAGGCACGAAGACACGAAGAGGGGAAAGGCGGGCGGCGGGAGCCGCGAAAGGTTGCGGCTTCCGTGATGCAGTTTTGGCCCGGGATAAAGACGATGCCGAGAGGCCTTCGGGGAAATCTTCCCCTCAGCCCCTTCGTGACTTCGTGTCTTCGTGCGAGACCTCCCTCGTGGCTTCGAGCGAGGCCTACGGGACGCGGGTGAGCATCGGCCAGCCGATGCCGGCGGCGTCGGGGAGTTCGAGGTTCTGGAACCGCCCGTTCGAGAGGTTGCTGAAGACGAGGCGGAACGTGTCGCCGGCGCGGTTCTGCACGTAGATTTCGCCGTCCACCACGCGCAGCGCCATTGGCGGCTCGTTGGGCCCCGCCTTCAAGGCGAGTCCGCCGCCCTGCGGAACGATCTCGAGCCGGCCAAAGTAGGCATTGTGATACGCCCCGGCATACGCGGTTGCCGGACGACCGAGGATCGCGCCGCGAGCCGCCGGGCTCTTCGCCACCTTGGCGATGAGGTCGATATAGGCGTCGAGCGCGGGGTTCACGCGGCGGTAATCGCGCAGGATTCGCTTCGGCACGCGTCCCCGCTCGTAGAGCGCGTAAAAGACATCCGCGATCGCCTCGGGCGGGAGGCTCAGGAATGCATTGCTCAGCACCACCACGCCGACCTTCTGCTTCGGGCGGAAGCTCACGAGCGTGCGCACGCCCGCGAAGGTGCCGCCATGCTGCACGGTGACCTCGCGCGACCCCGGCGGGCTCACTTCCCAGCACACGCCGTAATACAGGCCGGTCCCGTCACCCTTCGGAAAATGCGGCTTGTAGAGAAACTCGATCTGCTTGCGCGGAATGAACACGCGATCCCCGATCCGGCCGTCGTTGAGGTAAAGCTGCACGAACTTCGCGAGATCAATGGCCCGTCCGCTCACGCTTCCGCCCGGCGCCTGCATCTGCACCTGCGGCCCGCGAACGAACAGCGGCTGCGGCCGCCCGTTGAGCACGAAGTTCATCTGCGCCTTGTTCCGGCGTTTCGCGAAGTCGCGGTGGGCCGCCGACGCGCCGGTCATTCCCAGCGGACGAAACAGCTCCTCCTCGATCGCGCCCACGAAGCTCTTGCCCACGGCGTTCGCGGCGGCGACTCCGCCGATCGTGATGCCGTAGTTCACGTAGGCCCAGTGCTTGCGGAAATTGGGCGTCGTGTCGATGAGGCGCATGCGGTCCAGCACCACGCCGCGGCCGAAGCCGAGGTCTTCGAGCATGTTGCCCGCGCCGAAGGGCAGGCCCGAGCGCTGCACGAGCATGTCGAGCACCGTCGTGCGATCCGTCGTGGCCTGGCTGGCAAAGCGGAACCCGGGCATCAGCTCCGGGATCGGCGTGTTCCAGTCGAGTTTGCCCTTCGCCACGAGCCTGCCGACAAACGTGCCCGTGATCGGCTTCGACACCGAGGCAAACTGGAAATACGTCCGCTCGCTCACGCGTCCCGCCGAGCCCATACGGCGCCGGCCGCTCGACACGTAATGGACGGAATCCGGGGTCACGATGGCCGCGACGACGCCGGGCGAGTGGAAGACCCGGCGATACTTCACCAAGTGACGTCGAAATTCGGGGAGCAGCGCTTCGACGCGTTCATTGCGGTCGGAAGACTGCCCGGCCCCACGCGAAGTCCACACGGGACCCACCAGAAACACTGCCAGCAAAGCACAGCACAACGTCTTCATGGGAAGGTTTTTTTTCCGCGAGATGCGCGAATTTTCAAGTCGGCACACGAAGGCACGAGGGATGCCTCGCACGAGGGCACGGCGCCGGGCTCGCACGAGGGCACGAAGACACGAAGAAGGAGAGGGAGGGTGGAGTGAGACGCGACATGTTGCGGCTTTCGTGGTGCCGCTTGGTGCAGGAGGAATTTGCCGCCCTCGTCGTGCAGCTCGATCCACGGTGGCCGTCGCTGGTTTGTTCCGGTTGCCGCGGGGGCGGATGCGAAGACAGGTTCCGGTCAGTCCGTTGCGAAGAGCACCCTTCCCCTCAGCCCTCTTCGTGCCTTCGTGTCTTCGTGCGCGGCTGCTGATTCACCCGCAGGCGGGAGTTGATGAAGGTTTGCGGGCCGTTGACGATGCGCTGGCAGCCTTCCTTGAAGGTGGGGGCGCCGAAGTTGATGAGAAGCCCGAGAGGCAGTTGCAGCAGACGCAGGTGGGTGAGCACCTGCTTCGCGTGCACGGGCGCGAGTTTCTCGACGGACTTCAGCTCCACCAGCAGCTGATCCTCCACCAGAAGGTCCGCCCGGAAGCCCTCGTCGAATTGCATTCCCATCAGGCGGATCGGCACCGGCACCTGCCGTCGCACGTGCAGGCCGCGATCCGTGAGCAGCCGCGCAAGGACGACCTCGTAGACCGTTTCCAGCAATCCCGGTCCGGCCTCCACGTGCAGCTTGTAGGCGCAGTCCACCGCGATGGCCGACAACGCCTCCGCATCCCATCGCCGCTTCGGGTTCCCGGGGTTCATCTCATCACACGAAGGCACGAAGACACGAAGAAGGAGAGGGAGGGTAATGAGACGCGACATGTTGCGGCTTTCGTGTTGCCGCTTTGGCGCGGGAGGAGTTTGCCGCGTGGATTCGTCATGCGCCTCGATCCGCAGGCATCCCCATGGACTTGCCCCGGTTGTCGCGGGTGGGGGGTGTGAAAGCAACTCCCGTTCAAACCGGCGTGCGCAGCTTCTTCATTCGAGCCACCTTCGTGCCTTCGTGTCTTCGTGCGAGGCTACGAAGACGGCGGGCACGTCGGGGTCTGGGCCATGGCCGTGGCTTTCTCGGGGGCCCTGCCCCCGTTGCCGCCCACCACGACGAGGGGACGGTAACCCTCCACGAATGCCGGGTGCTCGAGTTCGAGCGAGAAGATGAGCGGGTCGATCACGTTTTTGAGGGCCGCGTCCGCCTTGTCGAACTCCGTATCGATCTTCTGCGTCGTCGTGCGGCGGGACTTGATCGCCGCCATCGGCCGGCCAATGAGCGCCGAGTAACCCTGGATCGCGCTTTCGAGATCGTCGATCTGGCCCGCCTTGAGCCCGTAATCCGCCACCAGCGCCGCCTCGTGCGCCTCCGCCGCTTCGAGAATGCGGATCGCGATATCGTCCGCCTCGGTGTCGGCCCCGCGCGTGAAGTCGCTCGCGGTGACATTCACCCTCGCCGCCAGCTCCGCGTTGCCGGTGACATGCGCATACGGCCCGATCTTGTTCCGCACGATCATGGCCCGGGTGGCCATGAGCTTGCGCAGGTTGTTCTTCGCGAGGGAAAGGCCCGTGAGGTTGGTGCCCTGCTGGTTGCCAAGGGTCTGGATGAGCGCCACGGTTCCCTCCCAATCGGTGATCGCCGCCGCCAATGCCGGAACTGTTGCCGTAATGGCGGCGTTCTCTTCGAAGTAAACCTGACGAACGAGGAAGTTGCTGAGCTTGTTTTCCTGCCGGGAGTTCATGAAGTGATTGTTTGGATGGAAAACAGCAACCTCCATGCCACTTGCCGCCAAACTGAAAGCCGGCATCCCATCTCGCGCTGGCTTCGAAACCGGGGTTCCTGCTAGACACACGGCATGTTCCGCATCGCACCCCTGGGCGCCGCCCTTTGTCTCTCGCTGCTGTCCCTCCTTCCCCGGCGAAGGCCTTCACGGTGCACCTCACCGGTGGCGACGGCTCCGTGCTCGCGCCGGGCTGGCCCGCTGCCATCCCGTTCACCACGTCGCCCGAGGCGTTCACCTACGAAGGCGTCACGTGGCACGGGGATGCCAGTCTCACGTGGGAGTTCACCGATCTCGCCATGCCCGGCGCGCTGGAGTCCCAAATCAACCTCCTCTCGCCGCCGCTGGCCGAGCCGCCGTATCTCGCCACGCTCCTCCTGCCGGGCGCGAACTTCGTGAGCGGGGCCGGCGCCACCCCTCCGATCTTCTTCACCGGCATCACGACGTTTACCGGAATCACCCTTCGGCCCGACGGCGCGACGATCACGCGGCTCAACGGCGGTTCCTCCGGCAACGTCCCCGAGGGCGGAACCTTCGAGCTGACTTTCCTTGGACTTCTCGACAGCACGGACGGCTCGGTGATCCTCAACACGACGCTCCGCCTCTACGATGTGGACCCCGCGATCTACGGCGCCGACGAGCTCCGCATCAGCACCCTCTACCACGGCACGTTCACGCCCGTGCCCGAGCCTCACGAAACCGGCATCCTCGCGGCGCTCGCCCTCGGCGCGGTCGTCCTCGTCCGCCGGCACCGGGCGCGGCGGCAACTTTGCTGATCCCGGCCGCGGTCTCTTTCGCTCGCCGCAAGATCCCCTTTTCAACGGCCATTTCGCTCGGCATGCTTGGGCTCCATGGCCGCCCCCGGACGCCGATGGACGCGCGACGAATTGCTCGTCGTGCTGAATCTCTACCACAAGCTGAACTTCGGGCAGTTCCATGAGCGGCAACCGGTAGTCATCGATGTGGCAATGCGGCTCGGCCGCACGCCGGGCAGCGTCGCGATGAAGCTAGGTAATCTCGCGTCGCTCGACCCCGCGTTGAAGATGCGGGGTATTCGTGGGCTTTCGGGAGCAAGTGAACTCGACAAGCGGATGTGGCGGGAATTTCACGAGAGCTTGGACGAAGCAGCGCCTGCCAGTGAAGAGTTGTTTCGGAAGCTCTTCTCGGCTCCAAAGAATGCGAAAGTGGAGGTCCTTCCAAAGGTCGGCGTCCGCGTGAGACGAAAACCACCCACGGGGCCGACCGAGGTCGTGGTGAACGTAAAGCAGCGGCGTGGGCAGGAGTATTTTCGCAACGCCGTGCTCAACAACTTCGGCGGACGATGTGGCGTCACGGCACTGGCTGTTCGCGAATTGCTCGTCGCCTCGCACATCCTGCCGTGGGGCGTCGAGGAGAAGGAGCGACTGAACGTGCGCAACGGCCTTTGCCTCTCGCGATTGCACGACGCGGCGTTCGACACCGGCCTCATTACGTTCGACGAGAATCTGCGGCTCATCCTCTCGCCGCGATTGAAGTCGGAGCTGTCGCAGCGCGTCGTGAAGGAGAGCTTCGGTGCCTATGTCGGCGAGCCGCTTTCCTTACCGGACGACGCCGTGCTGCCCGACCCGAAGTTTCTCGCCGCGCACTACGCGACGATTTTCAAGAAGTCGTAACCCAGGTAGTCGCGGGACCTATATGGTGGCTGCAATGTTCGACCCTAGACAGCACACTGTTCCTATCTACGAGTTCGCATTTAACGAATATGTAGAAACAAAGCCTGGCACGGCTGAACTTAGGGGGTCTGGAGTTTTCGTAGAATTCGAGGGAAAGCTGTTCGTAATTACCGCGGCCCATGTTCTAGAGGGCGGAATTTCGCGAATCGGTTTCGGCTATCGAGATGGCGACCGTGTTTGGGTTGGTCATACGAATAACGCCCACATACTTACGGCGGTCGCAACCCAGTTCGAACGGGATCCTCGTCGAGCGAGATACAAGGACGACGTGGACATTGCGGTTATCGTTCCGACGCCGGAGCTCGCAGACCATTTACTCGCGGCTTACGCACCGATGAAGTTCACGCTCGACTATCAGAATCATCATCCGAAGGACTTCGTAGTTTGTGGTTGGCCGGGAGAATTCAACATATGTGATCCCTATAATGACCGGTTGTTCTTTCAGCCGTTCTCGATTGAGACTCCCGCGGGCGAGCCGGCGGAACTCGAGTTGATTGGAGGAAATCCTAGAACTCAGTTTGCGCTAAGATACGACAGCTCAGGCAAATTTCAGACAATTGGAGGAGAGTTAGTGGACATGCCGCGCAGCCTCCACGGCATGAGTGGCGGGGGAGTTTGGGCCGTCACTGAAGAAAATGTGAGTCAGCGCGTAGATTGTGCCGAGTTTCTCTACGGTATCGTGGTGGAGGATCACAACCCGACGCACCCGTTGCTGAAGGCCGTTCATATTGATCACGTTGTTGCCCCTTTGTGCATGGGTCTCGGAGCACCGGAGTTCAACATTGCTGACCGGGTGATCGCGAATTCGGCGGTAGGGCATGTGATCGATTGGAAAAGCGGAGAGTCGGAGTGGATTTACAAGATTAGCTTTGCCAAGGTTCCGACTTTTGGCGACCCGAGCGCGGACTGGATACCACAGTCTGCACTGAGTCGTGCGCCGTGATCGACGGCGAGGCCCGGAGGTCCTCGCCCTACCTTTTGAAATAGCGCGTGAGTTCGCGGCCAATCCATTCGCCGACGGGGATGGAGACGCCGTTGCCGATCATGCGGTAGGCGTCGCGTGGGGTGCCTGCGAATTGGAAGTTGTCCGGCACGCCTTGGAGTCGGGCGTATTCGCGGACGCTGTAGGGTCGGACTCCGCGAGGAAATCGACGGTCCACGACGAGGCGTGTGGAGACGTCCTTGGCGTAGTGCGCGACGCAGGTCGGCGCGATGTCACCGCGTGCGGGATCGCTGATGATTGGTCGGTCGCGATAGGCGCCGTCGAGTCGCTTGGCGACGTAAGCGGGGATTTCGACGTCGGGTTCGTCCTCCAAGATCTCCGCGAGGGAGACGCGTCGGCCCTCGGTTGGTGGTCGCCATGCGAACGGGCGACGGGTGCCGAGAATGATGAGGCGGTCGCGACGCTGTGGCAGCCAAGTCTGGGTGGAGACGGGGCAGAAGACGTTCACGAAGTAGTCGGGCAACGCGGTCATGGCCTCCATCACTACGGGGAATTTTCGCATGCCGGGGACGTTTTCGACGACGTAGGCCTCGGGTCGGCGGATCGCGATGTGCCGGAAGAAGTGGAGAAACAAATCCTCGCCGGTGCGGGTGCCGTGGATGTCGGCGATCGCGGAGTATTTCGTGCAGGGGTAGGTGGCGACCATTACGTCGCAGGGCTTTTCGGCGGCGACGAGCTTTTGGCGGATGTCGCCTTCGATGACCTCGTGGTCGAAGTTTTGCCGCTGCGTGGCGCAGCAAATCGAATCGATCTCGAAGCTTTGCTGGATCTCGATGCCGCCGAGACGCAGGCCGATGTCCATGAGACCGGCGCCCGAGAAGTAGCTATTGGCAATAGGAGCGCCCATAGAGCGCAGAGTGCCTGCTTAGGGTCGGGATGTCTTTGGACGATGAGTCAAGTTGATGAGGCTGCGCGGGGTGCGGGGGCGGCGGCGCCCGGAGGGAAAGTCGATCGCGGGACGTGTGGGTCTCACACGAAGGCGCGAAGACACGAAGGAGGGGATGGAGGCGGAGCGGGGGCCGGGTTGGGCGGGGACGGGGTGAGGTCGGGTTTTGTTGCGTTCTTTGCGGGGGCGCTTTGGCAGGGGGACGCGAGGGGATGCGGGAGGGAGTTTCGTCCACTTCGTGGGTTCGTGACTTCGTGCGAGGGTCGGATTCCCGATCGATGCCTTCGCGTGCAGCGAGGTTCGCGGGTGTTACACGATCGCGAGCGCGGTTTGCAGGGGCGTCGATGATCAATGCACGACAGTGAGTGGTTGTTGCACGACGGTTGATGGTCAGAACACGACGGTGAGTGACAAGAACGCGACGGTGGATGGTCAAGGAACGACTGCGAGGGAGTCGTGAACGATTGTCGATGATCAGAACAGGACTGCGAGCGTCCCCAGAAACATCGTTGATGATCAAAACACGACTGCGAGCAGAGAAAACAGAGCTGTCGATGGAGAAAACAGAGCTGCGAGCGGGGCGATCGCGATTGTCGATGGGCCTCGTAGCGGCGGGGAATAGGCTTAAGCGGGGGATGGCTCGTCGCGATCGCGTGGGAGACCGGCGGGCACGGCGGCAGCGCGCGGTTTCCCCGCAGGAGGGAGGGCGGCGCGGGCGGGGACGGCGTGGCTGACGGCCTTGCCTCCCGCGATGAGGAGGCAACGGACGGTGTGCGCGGGTGGCGGGGCGGGCGGCGGGTCGCGTTACTTGTCGCCCTGCACCTTGATCGACACGGGGAGGGGCGGGTCGTTGACGATGCCGGAACCCTTGATCGAGACCGCGTCGCGCCGGAACTTGAGGGTGTAGGTCATCTGCGAAGTGAAGGGCGCGTCACCGAGCGTGGCGCCGGGCTGTGCGACGAGCTTGAATTTGATGCTGGTGTTGCGGGCCTTGTAGCGGGTGGGCTTCGTGGCGACGGGGGAATAGTAACCCAGCAGGGGCGAGTTCGCCTTGAGCTTGCCGTTGGATTTGAGCCGGAGCTTGCCGGCGACGGGAACGGGTGTTCCGCCCGCGTAAACGGTGCCCTTGATCTGGATGGTGGCGGACTGCCGCTGCGGGGAACCTTCACGATGGTCTTGACCGCGCCGAAGGCCGTGCTCCCCATCACATCGAGCAGGTAGGTGCCCTTGTATTTTCCGCCGAGGCCGGAGAAGTCGGCCTTTGCCGCCTGGGCGGGAGTGACGAGGAGGAGCGCGGCAGCCGCAGTCGTGAGAAGAAATGGGGTCTTCATCCCCGGGGATTAAACAGAATGATCCGTGAGGAGGAAGAATGTTTGTGGGCAGGTGATTTGGGGCGCGTCCCGATGGTGGGGACATCGCGGGCGGGCGGGAGGGACGCCGGCAGCGACGGGCGGATTAGTCGTCGGCCTTGATGCGGATGGTGAACGGGAGGAGCGAGTCGCCGAAGCCGGCGACCCCGGTGCCGTTGATGGAGATGGAGTTGGCGCCGAAGCGCAGGGTGTAGTTCATCGAGGCGATGAGGGTGTCTTCGAACAGGATGGCGTCGGGCCTCGCGACGAGGCGGAACTTGAAGGGGCTCTTGCGGCCTTTCAGGCGGGAGGGCTTCGTGGCGGTGGGGCCATACAGGCCCAGGAGGGAGGAGTTTGCCTTCACCTTGCGGTTGGCCTTGAGCCGGAGTTTGCCCTGGATCGGGATGGCGATCTGCTCGGCGACGGCGAAGCCGTTGATGCCGATGGTGGCGGAACGGCCACTGCGGGGGACGCGGACCCTTACGGTGACGTTGCCGATGGCGGACGAGTCGCCGCTCTGGGCGAAGAAGGTGCCCTTGTATGTCCCGGCGACGTCGGGGGAGAAGTCGATCTTCGCCGCGTTCGCGGGGAGGGTGAGGAACGTGGCGCCCGTGATCGCGAGAAGAAGCAGGGATTTCATGCCGCAAGGGCTAACAGAGGAGGCCGTGAGGCGGAAGAAAGTTCGCGCTCGGGTGGTCAGGCGCGAACGCGCGGAGCTACCGGTGGCCCTCGATGTCGACGGTCACCGTGACGGGGGCGTCGTTGATGGAGCCCGTGCCCCGGAGGGAGAAGGAGTCGCGCTTGAAGCGCAGGGTGTAGCGCATCGTGCTGTGGAACGGCAGATCGCTGAATGTGGCGTCCGGGCGCGTGACGAGGGTGAAGTTGAATGCGTTCCGGCGGCCCTTGAACCGGGCGCGCCGGGTGGGGCCGAGGCCATACAGGCCCATGAGGATGGAGGTGGCCTTTACACGGCCGTTGCCCGTGAGGATCAGGCGGCCATTGACGAGGATGGGTGTGCCAGCCGAGGTGACGGTGCCCTTGAAAGTGATCGTCGCCTTCGCGCCGTTGCGGGGAACCTTCACGCGAACGTCGATGTCGCCGGCCGCGGGCACGCCGCCGCCGCTGAGCTGGAAGAGGTAGCTGCTCCCGTATTTTCCGGCGAAGGGGGAGAAATCCACCTTTGCCGCGCGGGCGGGGAGGATGAGCAGCACGGCGAGCGCGACGAGGGCGAATGGAGTTTTCACGCGGCGGAATGGGGGGAGAAACGGCGCCGAAGGGCGATGGCGAGAAGGGCGAGGGCGCCGAGGAGGCCCCATTCGGCGGGCTCGGGGACGGCGGAGTAGGTGAGGACGATGTCGGTGCCGTTGAGGCTGAGCGAGAAGCGGCTGGAGTCGGGCGCGTCTGCGAAGCGGCTGGCGTTGATCCGGAAGACGTCTTCGTCGAAGAGGATGGGGACGGCGTTCGAGGTGAAGATGATCCAGCTGTAGCTCTGGGTGGGGTCGAAATCGGCGAGACCGTCGGAGACGATCTCGATGGTGAAGGGATTGTCGGAGGTGGCGCCGACAGAGAGGTAGTAGTAGGCGTTGAAGAGGTCCCAATCCTCGCCGGGCTCGCCGAGGGCGCTGGAGATTTCCCAGAGGTAGGTGCCGTCTTCGCCCCAAGTCGCGATGTCCACGAGCATGGTGCCGATGCCATCGCCGGGCGAGATGGTGCCGCCGTCGGAGACGGTGAGGTCGGCAAGGATGGCCTCGCCGCCGAGGATGCCGGTGCCGCGGACGGTGGCGTCGGTGTGGGTCATGTTTGCGTTGACGAAGAGGCGGCCCTCCCGGACGTCGATGGCGCCGGTGAAATCCGGGTTGTTTCGGGTGAGCGTGAGCGTGCCGTCGCCCTTCTTGATGATGGAGCCGAGCCCGGCGGAGTCCGGGAAGAGGGAGTCGGCGATGACGGCGTCGAAGACAATGTCGTCGGAATGGTTGAAGACGAGTTTGCCGCCGAGGTGGATCCCGCCCGCATCCAGATGGCCGGCGGCGCCGCCGTCGCCGATTTGCAACCGGCTGTGGGGTCGCACTTCGATGTTGCCCCATTTGTCAGGGGGATCCTTCACCGTCAATGTGCCTCCGTCGGCAATGGTCACGGAGCCGATCGAGAATTCGGTTTCGTCGTCGTAGCTGCCAATGACGAGCTGGGAGTTGTTGACGGTGAGCTCCGAATCGGCGCCGGTAATGGTTACCGAAGCCCGGACGTTGCCCGCCTGACCGTCGGAACCGTCGGTGATGTTTATCGAGCCGACGTTCACCTTTCCGCCATCGGATAGGGTCAACGAAGCCCTGCCATACGGGGCCAGTTTGATGTCGCCGGCATTGAGCTGGGAGCCCGCTCCGGTGACCGTGACGGTGGTCGTGGAACCCAGATAGTAAGAGCCGAAGGAGACGTGGTTGGTGTTGTAAACGCCGCCGTTTGTGATGGTGAGAGTGGCTGCGCCGGCTGTTCCGAACGAATCCGCGCCGGGATCGGTGGTGCAGAGGGTGGAACCATCAATCGTGACCGTGGCGGACCCGCTGGCCTGATATGCTGCAAAGATTGCCCGGGCTCCCACGACGGCCCCTCCGGTGAGGGAGAGGGTGCCGCCTCCGTATTCGCCGATGTTGAGGGAGTCATCGACAGTCAACAGCGACGAATCGCCGTAAACGGAGAGTTCCGCCCCATCATCGACATCGAGCGCTTCGGCCTGCGCGGGGGAAGCGACGTAAACGGTATGGGTGCCGTGGATGATCGCGACCAAGTCTGCGGAGGGGACCCCGTTCGTCCAATTGTCCGGCTCAGCCCAGTCTCCATTATCGGGGCCTTCGTAATAGGTGCTCTGGCCGCGTGCGGAAGGAGCGTCGAGGAAAGGGGCGATGATGGCCAGGAAACACAGCGTCCGAAAAGAACGTCCCCAAAACATAGGCGACGCTATAAGCAGGCACCGCCGGAATGGTCAAATCCCTAATCGCATCGCCAGTTGAGAAGTGCGATGCCGCTCTGCCTCGCCGAACGTGGGAGAGCCCCGCAAAATTGCCGGGAGGCGGGAGGCTGTTTGCAAATCTTTGGCAACGCGCGTGCGTTTAACCTGCACACTTTAAACGATTTATCTTGCCCGCAGTGGTGAAGCCTCCGAAAACCACGCGATGGCAGGACACAGACCGTTTTGGCGCAATTTTTCCATGCGCGATACATTCTCACGAGCGCCTTGGGTCGGAATTGCGTGCATGGGGATGATCCTGCTCGCGAACGCCTCCGCCGCCACGGTCCAGGTCCTCGACAAGGAACACGAGGAGAAAGGCGGAGATAATAAAAGGTTCCGATTCAACGCGGGAGCGACGAGCGAGATTGGCTGTCGTCTCGGCATCGTGACTTTCGAAGGCACGACCTACATGGCGGCGCGCACCGATGGGAACGGCGTTCGGCTGGTTCCCATGGATGGCCGGGGAGTGCCGATCGAGAACGACACCATCATTTACGAGGTGAACTATTCCTCACCGCTTCTTGTGGCGGACCTCGTTCCTTACAACGGGTTCCTGTTTCTGGTGGCGTATTCACCGGCGGACGGGAAGGCGCATGTCCACAGGTTTCGAAAATCGCCGGTCAGCGAGAAACTCGAGCGGGTGGGCGAGCCCCTGAGTTTCAATGCGGAGGGATATGACAACCTGCGGGCCGTCATCGCGGTGGCAGGTGGCAAGGGCGTTTATGTCTATTTCCTCCAGGGAAATCCCCGCGAGATCGTCTGCTATCAGGTGAATGGCGCCACCCTTTCAGCCAAGATGATCGCACACGCTTCGTTGGGGGGCGGGCAGGTCCCGAAGAATCTCACGCCCTCCTGTGACGGGGTGGCGGTGCAGGAAATGCGCCCGAATGGCATCATCGATGAAGTTCATTATCTCGCATGGGCCGGCACGAATGGAGGAGGCGGAGGCTCTTACACCGGAGTCGTCATCGGGCGGCTCCGCGTCAACGGCAACGACAATATCTTCGAGATCAGGAACACCTCGTTACCCGTCAATCCTGACGATACGAACGTGTTTACCCTGGTCGACAGCGGGCTGGCCACGAACAACCCGGGGACGGAATCCCGGGAGTTCTGCCTCTCGTTGCTCAATTTCAAGGTGGGGCCGGGATGGTCGGGAAATCGCGTGCTCCAGGTCGGGACGCTGCTCCCGGCGAAGTTCGATTTTTCTTCTTCGGAGTGGATGACTGCGGCCTACGATTTCGAGCAGAATCCCCGAAAAAATACGGCCATGCATTGGGGCGTGGAGAAGGGCCTTCTCGTCGCCAGTGGCGAGCCGGATTCGCCCAAAGGTATCGGCAGCAAATTCGTCAAGAGGCTGCAGCGGACGGTCCGCGCGTCGATTGTCGGGTTCTGCCTGGGCAGCAGTGGAATCGTAAAGCCGCGATACACGTCTTATCACCGCGGCACGATGCTCGGGAACAAATTCGTTCCCGACAATACGGTGGGAACGGACGGGTTTCTCAAGGTGGACACCGCACAAGCGGAATCGCTGGATGAGAGCCAGATGTCGGACAAGGAGCGCAAGGAGATGCTGGCCGCGTGGCGGCTGGTGGGCGTGGTCCATGGCGTGCCGCCCTACCTGCCCTATAGCGAGGACCATCAGGAGTCGTATCCCTCGATCTCGATTCAATGGTCACGGCAGGTGGAGAAAACGGAGAGCGTCTCGGTTCGCACCGAGCAGTCGTGGCATGTTGGGACGTCGATCTCCGTCGGCAGTGAGGAAATCGCACGCGGGGCGGAGAAGGCGGCCGGCATCGTTACGGCGAGCGGAAGCTATACGTATTCGGTCACGGCAGCGCAGACCCGCATCAACAGCAAGATGGAGAGTTTCAGCGTGGAAGATGAGATCCAGCTCAGGCCTCGCAAGGACATCGATCCATCGTCGATCGGATGGGTGTTTTACTCGGTGCCGGTGATTGCCTCCCGCGTTTACAAGATGGTGCGCTGGGACGACGCGGAATTCACCGATCGACCGCGCAAGCTCGTCCTGTCCACCTTCGAGAGACGGCAGCTGATGCATTACAGCTATCTCCTGGAATACCCCGAACGCGGCCCCCTGGAGACCATGGTGGAAGGCAAGAAGAACAGGCTGCGCTGGCTCACCCGGGGAATCAGACCCGTGGGGGTGACGCGAAAGTTTAACGAATGGCGGCCGCCCAAATCACCGATCAACTATTCCGCCTACAAGGAATTCCACGTAATCGACGACAGCGAGCATGTCCTCGAGACAGGATTGAGCGGGGGGCGGCGGGTAACGCTGGCTTATGGAAAGAAGAACGCCGACGGCACCGAAGTCGAGGACAGTTATTCCCACACGATCTCCGGAGACTTTTCCATCGGACTGGCGAATATCCTGCGCATTACCGCCCAGGGAGGCCGGGAATGGGTGGGTAATACCACGACCACGACGACGACTGAAATATCCGTCGGACGCGCGATCACGATCAATTACCCGGAGCTCTGGACGGCCCCCAACCAGCCCATCACCAAGATCAGGGTTCGGCCCTATTTGTTTCACACCGACGAGGACAACTCGAACGAGCTCTGGACCCCAAAACTCATGCGGGAGACGAGCGCTCCCTTTTTGCTCACGTGGGAAGTGGAGTCGGTGCTTCCGGTCAGTTTCCGACGCAAGTGGTGGGGGCTGCCCAGAACTCGTTTGAGCAAACCGCCCGAGCCAGCCTTGTGGTGGGTCGAAGATTAAAGCCCCTTCCCCTGGCGGGTCAGCTCACCAACGGGACGCGGGTGTAGGTGAATCTCCCGGCGACGAGCGGGATGACGTCGCCGCGGAGCTTATGGAGTGCGCGCTCGCCGCGTGTGGAGGATCATTCCGGTCGCGAGCGCGAAGGCCAGAAGGGCGATCGTGCCCGGTTCGGGGATGGCGGAGGTGGCAAACGTGCCGTCGTCGAACTGAAGGAATTCCACGTCGTAGAGGGTCTTCACGTATTCGCCGCCCGAGAGAACCAGCCAGGCGCCGTCGTCCGCGTAGTCGAGAAGGGTGTAATCGGAAAAGTTGCCCGTGAAGACGACGGTGTCGATGCCGGCGTCGCCGTAGATGGTGTCGTTCCAGCCGAACAGATGGATCGTGTCATCGCCCTCCGCGCCGTGGATGAGGTTGTCGTCGCCGGGGCGGCCGAGGATGATGTCGCTCGTCGCGCCGCCCCAGATCGGCATGCCCGGGATCTGGTTGGCGAGCGTGTTGCCCGACGTGCTCCACGTGATCTGGAAGAAGGTGTTGTCGCTGCTTTCGCGGAAGAGGTTGTAGTGCGCCTGGTCGCCCGCGCCGTATGCGGGGAAAAGATCGATCGTTTCGTCGAGGTAGCCGGTGTGCTTCGTCCAGCCATCGGGCAGCACGGAGGCCTCGAACGACGCGGGAATGTCGGCGTCGTCTTCGACGCCCGCCGCGCCGAGGATGTAGGTGTTGCCCCATTGGTCGGTGATGAAGAAGCGGAGGATTGGCGCGCCGTTGGGATCATTGTTCACGCGCGCCCAGAAGGTCATGATCTGGTTCTTCTCGTTGGAGCTGTATTTCACGGTGCCGGCGGGCGGCGTGGTCGTGAAGGCGGCGGCTTCGTAGGGGTTCGTGTCGGGCGCGTAGGGCCACATCGCGCTCTGCGTCTGGGCGATGAATTTCCACGTGTAGCCGGTCGGGTCGGTGTAGAGCGTGATCTCGGGTGCCGGCTGGCCAGGGCTGCTGAGCGTGGTTTCGGCGTTGAACTCGCCATTGCGCGGCGTGTTTTTCAAGAAGCCGGGAGGCGGCACGTAGGCGTCCCATTGCTCCGGCGTGGTGATTGGGTTGTCGCCGTAGTCGATGTAGACCTTGGTGTAGCCGGTAAAGTCTGCGCCGACGCCGGAGACATCCGCGATCTCATAGGCTGCATTGGCTGCGGAACAGAAGGCGAGGGCGGCCGCGAGGCGGCACGGAAGGGGGAGATGAAGCATGCGAATGACGCGGATGGTAAACCGCGGACCGGCGCGAGGCAACGCACGAACCGGGGGTCTCCGCGGATTTCCCGGCGGAGACTCCTTTAATTCGGGTTGATTAACCGGCGCGCGGCGCGCGTCAGGCGGGGTCGCTTCCGACTTTCCGGAACGTGAGGTGACTCCCTGCGTCGGAGGCGCCGCCGACATCGGCGGTGATGCGATCCCCGGGCGCGAATTTGCCGTCGAGGATTTCGAGGCTGAGCGGGTCGAGGATCTCGCGCTGGATCACGCGTTTGAGCGGGCGCGCGCCATAAGCGGGATCGTAGCCCTCCTTCGCGAGGAGTTTCTTCGCGGCGTCGGTGAGCTCGAGCGTGAGGTTCTGCTTGTGCAGGCGCTCATAGAGGCGCGCGAGCTGGATGTCGACGATGTGCGTGAGCTGCCGGTCGTCGAGGCGGTCGAAGATGATCGTCTCGTCGATGCGGTTCAGGAACTCGGGGCGGAAGTGTGCGCGCAACGCCTCGAGCACGCGTTTGTTCCGTTCCTCCTTCGGCAGATCCTCCATGATGTATTGGCTACCGATGTTCGACGTGAGGATGATGACCGTGTTCTTGAAATCGACCGTGCGTCCCTGACCGTCGGTGATGCGGCCGTCGTCGAGGACCTGCAGCAGCACGTTGAACACGTCGTGGTGCGCCTTTTCGACCTCGTCGAAAAGGACAACGCTGTAGGGCTTGCGGCGCACGGCTTCGCTGAGCTGGCCGCCCTCCTCGTAGCCGACGTAGCCGGGAGGCGCGCCGATGAGACGCGCGACGGTGTGCTTCTCCATGTATTCCGACATGTCGAGGCGCACGATCGCGTTCTCGTCGTCGAAGAGGAACTCGGCGAGTGCCTTGCTGAGCTCGGTCTTGCCGACGCCGGTGGGGCCGAGGAAGAGGAAGCTGCCGATGGGGCGGTTCTCATCCTGCAAACCGGCGCGGGCGCGGCGGACGGCGTTCGACACGGCCTTGATCGCGTTTTCCTGGCCGACGACGCGCTCGGCGAGACGCTCCTCCATTTTGACGAGCTTGGCGCGCTCGCCTTCCTGCAGGCGGGAAACCGGGATGCCGGTCCACGAGGCGACGACCTTGGCGATGTCCTCCTCGGTGACCTCCTCGGTGAGGAGCGCGGTGCTGCCGCCCTGCTTTTGCACGGCTTCGTCGAGCTGGCGCTGGAGCTCGGGAAGACGGCCGTATTGGATCTCGCTCGCGCGGGCGAGGTCGCCCTGACGCTGCGCCTGCTCGAGCTCGGTCTTCAACTGGTCGATCTGCTCGGCGAGTTTCTGCGTCCTGCCGATCTCCTCCTTTTCCTTGAGCCATTGGGCCTTGAGGCCGCCCGCCTTTTCCTTCACGTCAGCCAGTTCCTTCTCGAGCTTCGCGAGGCGCTCCTTGCTGGCGGCGTCCTTTTCCTTCTTCAACGCCTGCCGCTCCATCTCGAGCTGCATGACCTGGCGCTCGAGCTGGTCGATCTCGGTGGGCATGGAGTCGAGCTCGATCTTCAAACGCGACGCGGCTTCGTCGACGAGGTCAACGGCCTTGTCGGGCAGGAATCGGTCGCTGATGTAGCGGTCGCTGAGCACCGCGGCGGCGACGAGCGCGGCGTCCTTGATGCGCACGCCGTGGTGGACCTCGTAGCGCTCCTTGATGCCGCGCAGGATGGCGATGGTGTCCTCGACGCTGGGTTCATCGACCATCACGGGCTGGAAGCGGCGTTCGAGCGCGGCGTCCTTCTCGATGTATTTGCGGTATTCGTCGAGCGTGGTCGCGCCGATCGTGCGGAGTTCGCCGCGGGCGAGCTGGGGTTTGAGCAAATTGCTCGCGTCCATGCTGCCCTCCGCGGCGCCGGCACCGACGATCGTGTGCAGCTCGTCGATGAAGAGAATGATCTCGCCCTCGCTCGCAGTGACCTCCTTGAGGAACGCCTTGAGGCGGTCTTCGAATTCCCCGCGGAACTTCGCACCCGCGACCATCGCGCCGATGTCCATGGCGACAACGCGCTTGTTCTTGATGGAATCCGGCACGTCGCCGCTCACGATGCGGCGGGCGAGACCCTCGACAATGGCGGTCTTGCCGGTGCCGGGTTCGCCGATGAGGACGGGGTTGTTCTTCGTGCGGCGTGAGAGCACCTGCATGACGCGGCGGATCTCGTCGTCGCGGCCGATGACGGGGTCGATCTTGCCCTTGCGGGCAAGCTCCGTGAGGTCGCGGCCGTATTTCTCGAGCGTCTGGTATTTGCCCTCGGGATTCTGATCGGTGACCCGTTGCGCGCCGCGCACCTCGACGAGCGCCTTCATCAGCGAGTCGCGAGTGATGCCGGCCTGCTTGAGGATGTTCGCCGCGTCGTCCTTCGCATCGCTCAACGCGAGGAGATAATGCTCGGCGCTGAGGTATTCGTCCTTCAGCTTCGCCATCTCGTTCTCCGCGGCATCGAGCGTCTTGCGAAGATCGTTGCCAAGGTGCGGCGAGGAGCCGCCGTGAACCTTCGCGCGGCGCGAGAGCACGGATTCCAGCTGTGCGCGAATCGCCGCGGGACTCGCGCCGAGCTTCTGGAGAAGCGGAATCGTGATGCCCTCCGATTGATCGAGGAGCGCGAGCAGAAAGTGCTCGTTCGTGATTTCGGGTTGGTCGTTCTTCGACGCGATGTCGATGGCGGCGTTGAACGCCTCCTGCATTTTCTGGGTGAATTTTTCAGGTCGCATGGCTTGTTAAACGAGGGTCGAACGGGAACGGGTGCATCGGACCGCGCCGGATGCGTCCGAAGTCGCGATGAAGGGGATTGAGAAGAAAGTTGCGTTCGCTGGGGACGAGCACGCTCGGCACGGAAAGGATTGCGGACCGTCGCTCCGAGGCCCAGAGATCGCCGATGCGCTGGACGACCGGCGGAGGCGGGTGGCGGTTCCAGCCCGCGGGAACGTCGACGAGCGACTCGACCAGCGAAGAATCGAAAGTGATCTCAAAGCAGACATGGTCAATGGGAAGCCTCGGGTTGATGTGGACGAGGGTTTCGAGGGCCGCCAGCGAAAGGGTTTCGCTCGTGTAGATCAAGGCGGTTCCCGGCGAGTTCCATCGACCGCCGAACAACCGCGCGCCCTCGCCTGAAAACGCCTCCGCCGCGCGGGCGCGGCGCACGATCCGCCACGCCGTGGGCATTACGTGTAGACGCCGTAGTCGATGCGCCCAAGAAGGTGCTCCACCTCTCTCGCGCCGATCTCGGTCTCGGCAAAGTCGAGGGGCACCTCACCCCCCAGAGCGGGCTGGGGCGAGTTAAGCCACTGACGGGCCATTTCTTCATTTTCGAAAATGCTGATCGCGTGGCCGAGAATCCTCGCGAGCCGCAGCGCCTTGTCAGACTCGTCGGAGGAAAGGACGCCGGTCTTCTGGCGCCGGTGAAAGGTTGCGCGCGACATACCGATCTTGGCGGCCACGCGTTCCATCGGGAGATCAAGCGCATCGCGCAGGTCCACCAGCTCCGCCATCGGCAGGCCGGCCCGCACTGCGGCAATCAACACCACCACGTCTCCGCCACCCCGGCTCCAGCGCCGGATCTGGCTGAGGATGATGCCGCGCATCTTCGAAGGCGGCGCTTCCTGGACTCGAGAGCGGCTCATCGGTTGAATCAATTGAAACAACGATAACTCTCGAATGAGATGTTGTCAACGCCTGCTTTTCCGCGCGCTCTGCGGCCGGGCCGCCTGTAATTGTCGCAGAAATTCGGAGGCGGCGAGGGAAAGCGGCCGGCGACGGTGCCAGAATGCGGCGATCGTTCGTGTGGGAGGAGTGCCTGCGAGGGAACGGAAAATGGGCTGCCCGGGCAGGCTCTTCTCGGAGGCCATTTTCGGGACGAGCGAGAGACCAAGTCCGGCATGAACCAGTCGTCGCACGGTTTCGACCTGGGCGCTTCGCGACACCACGTGCGGCTCGACGCCACCGTGCTGACAGAAACGCAGGACCTGATCGCCGAGGCAGTGACCTTCCTTCATCAGCACGAACGGCTCCGATTCCAGATCCGCGAGGCGAATCGATCGGCGCTTCGCCAGTGGATGAGTTGGCGGAACGGCAAGCAGGAGCTCCTCGGAGAAGAGCGGGGTGATCTCGAAATTCTCGCCCCGGATCGGGAGGCTCGCGATGGCGAGGTCGATCTCGTGCGCGATCAGCAGGTTTGCCAGAGCGGTGGTGGTTTCCTCGTGAATGACGATCTGGATGCCGGGATGCTTCCGCAGAAAATTGGCTACGATGGGCGGGAGGAAATACGGTGCGATGGTGGGCAGGACGCCGAGAATGATCCTCCCGCGAGCCAGCGATCGCGTTTCCTCCGCCTCCCGATGGGCATCGGCGAGTTCATCCAGCACCCGGGCCGCACGCGCCAGAAAGCGCTCGCCAGTCGGCGTCGGCCGCACCCCCTTGCGATCCCGCTCGAATAGGCGCTCGCCAAGTTCCTCCTCGAGCTTGCGGATCTGCTGGCTCAGCGAGGGTTGGGAGACATGGCAGGCTTCGGCGCCGCGACTGAAACTTCCGGTTCGCGCCACCGCCAGCGCGTAGCGAAGCTGATGGAATTCCATAGGTTTTGCCTATCCTCGCCATTGGAATTGGGTATTTCAACAATGCGCTGAACCCGGCGATACTGTTTGCCGGAGGCAGGTGGAAACCTGAGACCTGCTTACGAAACATTTCGGAACCCGCGCCGGAGAGCGGCCGGGAACGCATACGCACCATGCACCGAACGGGCGGGGGACGGGGAGCATCCCTGTTCCCCGCCTTGTTTCGGGTGGGCGTTTTTAGAGCAGCTTGATCTTCCGACGAAGGAACGTAGGCACGTCGAGGTCTTCGCCGCCAACAATGGTCGGCTCGCTTTTTTCGAAGCGTCCTCGCGCCACCGGATCGAGGCTCAGGGTTTTCTGCTCAGGCTTCGGAGCTTTGCGCGCGCTGGATTTTTTCTCGACCTTGTAAGGCTCGGTGTCGAAGAGCTCGCTGGCGGTGCTGGGTGCCAGCGCAGGCTCAAGATCAGGGGCGGAGAGGTCCGCCTGCGGCACGGGAACACTGGGCGATTTGCGCCCGGTGGATGCCGGACGCGGTGTGCGGAATGTCGACGGCGCTCCGATGGGTGCGAGCACGGTCACCGAAATCAAATCACCGATGTCGGGATCGATTGAAATTCCAAGGTGAAGCTGCTCCTCGCTGTGCCGGGCGAGGGCTTCCATGACCGCACGCACTTCCGCAAGGGTCAGGTTCTCGGGACCCGCGATGTGCACGAGCGTGCTCGGTGCCTCGGCAAGCGGTTTGCCACGACCCATGAGCGGGCACTTCAACGCGCGCTCTACGGCCTCGTTGGCGCGATTGGGTCCGGCGGCCTGGGCGAACCCGAATGCGCAGGATTCCGCGCCGCGGCCAAACACCGCAAACAGATCGGACACCGTCACCCGGATGGGACCCTTGGAAAGAACTACCCGCGCGAGAAAGCCCACGGCGTCCGCGAGCACCTGATCGGATGCGGCAAAGGTTTCGTGAACTCCCGCAAGCGGTTCGGTAAGTTCCGCCATCCGGTCGTTCTCGAAAATGAGCATCGCATCCGCGTGTGCGGAGAGTTCCTTTTTTGCGAGTTCCGCCTGCTGTGTGCGCCTCCGGCCTTCGAAGGAAAAGGGCAGCGTCGCGAGAACGACGGTGAGTTTGCCGTTTCGCTTGGCCAGCTCGGCGACAACAGGCGCGCCACCGCTGCCCGCTCCGCCACCCAGGCCGGTGGCGATGACGACGATGCGGGCATCCGCGAGAGCCTCGGCGATCTCGGCTTCCGCTTCCTCGGCGGCTTCCGCGCCGATTTCAGGATCGCCGCCGGTGCCGAGACCACGCGCGCTTTTCGAGCCAATGAGAATCTTCTTCTCGACCACGGAACTGCCGAGAGACACCGCGTCGGTGTTCACTGCGATGAGGTCCAGCGACTCACTGTAGCCGGCAAGCATCAATCGATCGGTCAAGGCAACGCCGGCATTGCCGATGCCGAGAACTGCCACGCGGGGTGGAGTTTCGCCGGCTTCCTGGAGGAGTTCGCGTGGGAGGTCGAGCATGGGATCAGGCGTGGGCACGGAAGCGGAAGAGGCTTCCAATTTTCTTTCCGAAATTTCCGAAGAGCGAGTCGGGCTCGAGCTCGCTCTGCATGATCTGCGCGTATTTCACGGCGCCGATCGCCGTGGCGTATTGCGGGTTTTGAAACACGGATGTCGGTCCCGAGACCTCCTGCGCCGCGACGGAATACACCGGCTGGTCGAAGACCTCCTCCGCCACCTGCTTCAATCCGTGAAGGTGACAGCAGCCACCGGTTAGCATTACTCCGGCCCGGATGAGATCGATGTCGCAGTGCGCGGCGATATCCTTGTAAACAAGCTCGAACAGCTCGTGCACCCGCGCATGGATGATGCGATTGAGGTTGGCGCGCTCGATCTCGCAACCGGAGAACCCGGAGTCGTTTTTCAAAATGATTGTCTGTCCGGGCTGGGCCTCGTCGAGATTGGCACTGCCCTCCTCGATCTTCAAACGTTCGGCGCGCGCGACGGGAATTCGCAGCCCGATGGAAATGTCATTCGTGATGTGATCTCCGCCGATCGCGAGAACGCCGCTGTGCTGGATCGCTCCGTTTTCGTAGACGATGTAGTCGGTCGTGCCGCCGCCGATATCGAGGACGATCGCGCCGAGATCCTTTTGGTGCTGGTCCAGCACGACCTGCGCGGAAGCGATGGAATTGATGACGACTTCGTCGACCTCCACGCCGGCTTCCTTCACGCAGCGCAGCGTGTTCTGGATGCGCGTCTTCACGCCGTGCACGATGTGGAAATCCGCCTCGAGCTTGTGGCCGATCATTCCGATCGGGTTCACGACACCCTCCTGGTTGTCCACGTAGTAATGCTGCGTGATCGTGTGGATGAACCAGTTTTGGTCGGGGATGTTCACCTCCTTCGCGCTGGCCTCTACATCGCGGATGTCGTCGTCGTCGATTTCGCCCCGGTCCTCGGGAATGGTGGTCACGCCCCGGTTGTTGAAGGACTGAATGTGTGCGCCGGTCACGGCGACCCAAACGCTCTCGATCTCGGCATCCGCCTTGTCCTCGGCATCCGCGATCGCGTCGCGCACGCACTGGATGGCGCTGTTGAAATCGACGATCTCACCCTTGCGGATGCCGACCGACTTCGATTCGCCGACTCCGAGGATTCGCAACGAACCATCGCCTTTGGCTTCGCCGACCACGGCGCAGACCTTGAATGTGCCGATCTCCAAACCAACGAGCAGTCGATCCTTGGGCATTTAGTGTTCAGCCTCCGGCTGGGTTTCTCCGGCGTCGGGGTCCTGAGCCGAGGCAAGCAGGAACCGAACCGGCGTGTATTTCTTGGGAATGAGGTTTGCGGATTCAAGCTGCCGGCCGGTGAGCTGGCAGTTTTCGAGAAGCTTTTCCAGACGATCGAGCTGTGCGGCGGGAGACCCCGGCGCGAAGGTGATCGTCGCCTTGTTCGCGTCGACGACCTCCAGCGCATAGCCCTTCGTGATGTCGATGGACCGAATATCGAGCGGTGAATCGGGCCGGCGGGCGTGCTCCGCCAGCAGGTCGAGGGCGGCCTTGAGGTCGGCCATCGCGAGCGTGTCGCGGTTTCGGATTTCGTCCGGATTGGAGCAATAAATCACCGGAAGGCGCCAGTAGTCGGGCTCGATCCGGTGGGGGGTCATCATCTCGCCTTTGGCATCGAGCAACCAGGCTCGGTCGGAGTTGAACGGGCCGTCGCCCGCCCGTGCCAGCCATGCCACCGGGATGCGCTTGGTGACCTTGATCGTGAGGCGATCCGGCCAGTCGCGCTGGATGGTGACCGTCGCGACCTGGTCGACCTCCCGAAGTGCGCGCTGCGCACGACCGAGGTCGATTCGGAAAATATTCTGCCCGCGCTCGATGCCGGTCATGGCCAGCACCTCGCTCTCGGTGAACAGGCCGTCGAGTTGCATGTCGACCTGACGAAGGTCGTAGGCGGGGTTTTCCAGGAAAAACCGGTTCGTGATTGCCTGAAATCCAAACCACAGTCCGACGACCACGCCGATCCAGAGCGTGGTGCCGAGCACGACGCGAAGAACGCGCGTGGTCCGCTGCCGTCGTGCGGTGGAGCGTCGGACACGGACGTCGAGGATGTGCTTGCGCGAAACCGGCACCGAGGAGGTGCGGCGATTTTCCCGTGTGGTTTTGGATGCAGACCGGCGTGTCATGTGACTCGTCCTTTCTGCAGAGACAGCAGGCCGATCCGTTCGCACAGCTCCGCGAAGCCGATGCCGACAGCGGCGGCGGCCTTTGGCAGCAGGCTGGTTTCGGTCATGCCCGGAATGGTGTTCACCTCGAGCACGTAGGGATTTCCATCGGCACCCAGCAACACGTCCACACGAGAATAGACCTCGAGCCCCAGCGAGCGGTGCGCGGCGAGTGCGGCCTCCTGCACGCGACGGGTGGTCGCGTCATCGAGCCGGGCCGGGCAGTAATAGTCCGACGCGCCCTTCGTGTATTTGTTCTCGTAAGTGTAGAAATCGACCTTGGGAACGATCTCGACGATCGGGTAGGCCTCGTCGCCAACGATGCCGACCGTGAGCTCGCTGCCCTTGATGAATTCCTCGATGAGAACTTCGTGGTCGCGTGCAAAGCAGTCCTCGAGCGCGGCGTCGAGCTCGACCGTGTCGTGAACAATGTGCACGCCGACGCTGGAGCCTTCACGGGGCGGCTTGACGACAAACGGCAACGACAGGCTGGGTGCACCGCCCTTTGTAATGATCTCCCACCGCGCCGTGGGCACACCGTGTTCCACGAAGCGTCGTTTGCTCGCGATCTTGTCGAACGCCAGCCGGCTGCCGGCCTCGCCTTCGCCGGTGTAGGGAATGCCGCGGGCATCGAGAATCGCCTGAATCTGCCCGTCCTCGCCGAACGTGCCGTGAATGATGTTGAACGCGAGGATCGTTCCCCCGGGAACCTCGAAATGGGCATCGCGCACGTCCACTTCGGTAACATGCGCACCAATGGAGCGCAGCGCGTTGGCAACGGCGGCGCCGGATTTCAGGGAAACTTCACGCTCGGCGCCGGGGCCGCCCAGCAGAACGGTGACAGGTTGGTTTTTGAGGGATTCGATCATGCGTCCTTTCCTACGATCTGCACTTCAGTTTCCAGCTCGATGCCGCGCTCGCGCAGTGCGGCGGCCTTGATCTCCTCGATGAGCGTGAGCATTTCCTCGGCGGTGGCACCGCCGTCATTGACGATGAAGTTTCCGTGCACCTCGGAGACGCGGGCCTTCCCGACGGTGAAATTCTTGAAGCCGAGTTCCTCGATCAATTTGCCGGCGGGAATCTCCGCCGGATTCTTGAAGATGCAACCGGCACTGGCCGCGGCAGGCTGCGACTCGCGGCGCTTCGTTTCCGATTCGTTGAGCTTGCGCTCGATTTCCTCCGCGGGAGCGGGCGAGCCGCGAAGCACGGCGGAGAGGGCGAAGTTGCGCGCGAGCGTGGGCACGTTGCGATAGTGCACCTCCATTTCCGCCGGGGTTCGGGTGAAGATGTTGCCGTCCTGGTCGCAAAAGCGGACGCGGACGACGTGATCGAACGTCTGCGAGCCCATTGCGCCGGCATTCATGCGAAGGCCGCCGCCGAGATTGCCCGGAATGCCGTCCATCCACTCAAAGCCGCCCAGCCCCGCCTTTCGGGCGGCCGCGGCGAGTTGTTTGAACTTCACGCCGACGCCTGCGTGGATTTCCTCGCCGACCACTTCGTGGCGCGCAAATTCGCCGCGGGACAAATGAGCCACCACGCCGGGAATGCCGCCGTCGCGCACGAGAAGATTCGATCCGCGGCCCATCACCATGAACGGGATGTCCTCATCGAAGCAGTGGCGCACAAGGTCGGCAAAGCCTTCCTCGGTCTCCGGCTCGACCCAGAATTGCGCCGGGCCACCGACGCGCAGCGTGGTGTGACGCGACAGCGGCTCGTAGAGGCGAATCGTGCCCGGGCCGAGAATTTCCTGCAGCTTGTCGCGCAATGCGAGATCCGCGGCGAGCTGTGTGCCGCATTCGTGAATGTTGCCCGCGCCAAGGCTCATGATCAGATCGCCATCCTGAATCTCGGGTCCGAGTTCCCAAAGCAGCTTCGGCACCTCCGCCTGAAAGCGCGCGGAGGGATGCCCGTTCTTTTGCAGGGCCTCGATGATGGTGAGGCCGGAAACGCCAGGGATCGGCTTCTCGCTTGCGGGATAGACATCGGCAACCACCACGTGATCTGCATCGCGAAATGCCCGGCCGAACTCGTCCTTGAGCGCGAGCGTGCGCGTGTAGCGGTGCGGCTGGAACATCGCGAGCGTCCGTTTCCAGCCGCCGGTGCGTGCCGTCGCGAGCGTCGCGGCGATCTCCGTGGGATGGTGCCCGTAGTCGTCGACGACGATGTTGCGATCCGAGCGGTATTTGATTTCGAACCGGCGCCGCGCGCCGCGAAACGCATTCAACGCCTGCGCAATCGCGGAGAAATCCGCGCCGAGTTCCGTCGCCAGCGCAATTACCGCCAGTGCATTGGTCGCATTGTGTGCGCCGGGGACATTCAACTCGATCAGGCCGAGCTCGCGTCCATCGGCGAGGACCGTGAAGCGCGATTTGAAATCCGCGGCGTCGAGATCGGTGAGCCGGTAGCGGGCCGACTCGTGATGGCCGTAGGAAATCGCATTCCCGCGATCGCCGCAAAGGCGTGTCGCGCCGGCATCGTCCCGGCAGTAGATGACCTTCTCGCGAGTCTGGTTGATCAACTTCGAGTAAACCGCGTCGATGGCCTCGAGGTTTTTGTAGAAGTCGAGGTGCTCCGGCTCGACGTTGAGAACGATCGCATGCTCGGGGTGGTAATTGATGAGCGTGCCGTCGCTCTCGTCGCCTTCCGCGACAAAGAACTCACCTTCGGAGTCCCAGCGGGCATTCGTGCCGAGGATGGGAATTTCCGCGCCGACGTAATGTGAAGGCTTGAAACCGCACGAGCGCAGGACGTGGGCGGCCATCGACGAAGTCGTCGTCTTGCCATGCATGCCGCAGACGACGATGCCCTTTTTCGCGGCCATGATCGCGGCAAGTGCGTCGGCGCGACGGACCATTGGCTTGTTCAACTCACGCGCGGCGTCGAAGGCGGGATTGCCGGGCTTGATTGCGGAGGAATAAATGATGAGGTCCTTGTCGGCGACTTCCTCGGCGGTGTGCGGCCCGTGGAATTCCAGGCCCTTTTTCTGCAGCCGCTCGACTTCGATCGTGTCCACCTTGTCCGATCCACTCACGCGATGCCCGAGCGCGAGCACGAGCGCGGCGATGCCGCTCATGCCCGAGCCGGCGACGCCGATCAGATGCACACGGATCGGCGGGCCGATGAGGGTTTCGGTGAGGTTCGCGATGGTCACGGATCAGGTGGAGGATTTTGCGGAGACTTTTTCAATGACGTCGGCGACTTCGGCGGCCGAGTTGCCCGGTGCGAGGCTGCGCGCGGCGGCCGACATTTTCTCGAGTGCCGTCGTGTCGCCGAGCAGTTCGATGATGCGACGTGCGAGTATCTCGGGTGATGTGCCCGATTCCAGAAACTTCTCCGCGGCACCGGCGGCGACGTAGATGTCGGCATTGATTTCCTGGTGATTTTCCGCGGCGTAGGGATAGGGCACGAGCAGGGAGGGGAGGCCAAACTTCGACAGCTCGCTGAGACTTGCAGCGCCGGCCCGGGAAATGGCGAGGTCGGCGGCGGAGAGCACTTCCTGCATGCGGTGGTGAAACGGCGCGACGTAGGCGGGCACTTCCTCGCGGAGGTAGTTCGCCGCTGCGAGACGATCGTCCCGCTCACCGGTGAGGTGAATGAGCTGGATGTCCTTTCCTTTGAGCATCGGCGCCGCCTTGAAAAGAAGCTGGTTGATGCCCGTGGCGCCCTGGCTGCCGCCCATTACGAGCAGCGTCTTTTTCGCGGGATCGAGCTGGAAAATCTTCAGCGCCTCCTCGCGCGGAATTCGTTCTCCGAGGTCCTTGCGCACCGGAGTGCCGACAACGGAGCATTTCTTGCCGGGGAAATACTTCTCGCAGCTCTTGAAGCCGAGCAGGACGTGATCCACGAACCTCGCCGCCAGCTTGTTCGCCTTGCCGGGAATCGAGTTCGACTCGTGGATGAACGTCGGAATCTTCGCGAGACGGCCGGCGAGGAGCGGGGCCGTGGAGGTGAACCCGCCCATTCCAAGGACGGCGTCGGGGCGAAACTTCCGATAAATCTCGCGGCACTGGCCCATGCTGTCCCACGTGCGGTGGAGAAAACGGATGAAGGCGGGCGAGAGCACGGAGGGAAGCCCGACCGAGGGAAGCTTCTCCGCGCGAAATTCGGGATGCGCTTTGAGCGCCTGGGCGTCGATGGATTTTTCGGAAACAAGAAGCAGCAGCTCGTGGCCCCGGTCCTTCAAGGCCTGGGCGACGGCAAGGCCCGGGAAGAGATGCCCACCGGTGCCTCCGCATGCAATGACTACGCGCATAATGGATTCGTTCTATCGCGTCAGATTCTCGGTGTCACCCTCGCTGCCAGTCGCACGCGGCGGACCGGCACGGCGACAGGGTGACCGTGTCGGTGAATGTTGATAAGCACCCCGATCATGAAAAGACAGACGAGCAGGTTTGAGCCGCCGAAGCTGATGAACGGAAGCGGCATGCCCTTGTTCGGCAGCAGGGCGGTGGTGACGCCGATATTCACTGCGGCCTGCAGGAGAATGGTCGTAATGAATCCGAACGCGAGCAGCATGCCGAAGCGGTCCTTTGCGTTCATTGCGACCATGTAGCCGCAGATGCTCACGACGATGTAAACGGCCACGACGAGCAGCGTCACACGGAGCCCGAGTTCCTCGCCGACCATTGGAAAGATGAAGTCGGTGTGCGCCTCGGGGAGATAGAACCATTTCTGGCGTCCTTCGCCGAGGCCGAGTCCGGTGAGGCCGCCGGAGCCAATCGCGATGAGGCCCTGCAGCTGCTGGTAAAATTCGTCGGGGTATTTGTCGGGATACAGAAACGCGAGGAGGCGGCCCATGCGTTCCTCGATATGCGTTGCGGCAAAGAGCACGCCGCCGATGCCGAGCGAGGCGAGCGGAAGCAGGTAAAGGAGTCGCGCGCCGGCGACAAACATCGTGGCAAACATTGCGCCGCCAATCAGCGCGGTCGCACCGAGGTCGACCTCGATTATGATGAGCCCGAGCAGGATCGACACCACCGCCATCGGAAAGATGAAGCCGAAGAAGAACTCACGGGTGCGATCTGCGAAACGGGAATACCACCATGCGAGGAAGCAGATTGAGGCGATCTTCGCGAGTTCGCTCGGCTGGAAATTCATCACCCCGAGCGAAATCCAGCGAGAGGCGCCTTTGACGGTTTGCCCGATTGGTGGAACGAAGCACAGCGTGAGCAGCACGACCGCGGCGATGAAAAGGATCCACCAGATCTTCTGCCAAAAGTGGTAGTCGATCATCGCGGCGGCCGTGCAACCGACAAGGCCAATCCCCAGCCAGAGGGACTGGCGCTTGACGAAGTAATAGAGGTCACCGTGCGCCTGCTGGGCGAAGGCGCTCGTGCTGAAGAGCATCACAATGCCAAGCGTCACCAGTCCTGCGATCGAGATCAGCAGGAGATGAACGCTGTGACGCTGCAGAATGGCGGTGACCGTCCTCAAGAGCTCGCTAGTTGCCGGCCGGGATCTTCAGTTTCTGACCGATCTGCAACTTCCGCGGATCGGTGATTCCGTTGAGCTCCATGAGCGCGTCGTAGCTCACGTTGAACTTCTTCGCGATCGTCACGGGATTGTCGCCCTTCACGACCTCGTAGACCTTGCCCGAGTCGGTGACCGCCGAAGCGGCCGCGGGGGCGCTGGTCTTCGGCTCGGCTGCCGGAGCGGCGGGCTTGGTTTCCGCAGGGGCATTTGTCTTCGCCACGGGAGCCGGTGCGGATTCGCCAGCCTTCGGGATCGTGAGCTGGGTGCCGACGCGAATCTTCGTGGGATCGTCGATGCCGTTTGCTTCCTGGATGGCTGCGACGCTGACGCCGTATTGCGCAGAGATGCGCGTGAGCGTCTCGCCGGCCTTCACTTCGTGGATGGTGCCCGCAACCGGACTGGCCGGTGCGCTGGCAACCTCCGCGGTCCTCGGAGCAGGAGCCTGCGCCGGGGCGGGAGCCGCAGCGGTGGCTTCCGGCAGTCCGGGGGCCGTCGTGAGCGGGCGCGGCTCGGCCGATGCAACCGGAGCAGCGGCCGGTGCGACCTCGGCTTCCGCGGCTTGCGGAGCGGCGGCTTTTGCATCAGCGGCGGCGAACATCTGATCCTGGCGCGCCTTGATCGTGTTGAACGCGAAGACGCCCGCGACGGCGATCACGTGAAGCACAAGCACCACGACAAACGCGTGGGAGAGCTTCATGTTCGGTTCCGGTTCGTCGTAGAGGTCGTCATCGTCCTCTTCGATCACCGGGGCGCGACGCGAGCGCGCGACGCTGGCTTTGAGTTTGAGACGGGGCGGTCGCATGGGAGCGGGGCCCTTCTTTCTCGGTGGCAGTTTTATTTTCATGGTTTCTGGCTGGTTGTTTCTTAAGAGAGTGACTGGACGATTGCTTTGAACTGGTTGCCGCGCTCGCCGTAGTTGCGGAACATGTCGAACGACGACGTGCCCGGGGAAAACAGGACGACATCGCCCTGCCTTGCCTCCGCACGCGCGAGAGCGACGGCTTCCTCGAGGGTCGCGGCGCATTTCGTGGGCGTGTCCGCCCAGGACCGGGCAATGCGTTCCTTCATTTCGCCAATGAGAACCGCGCAGCGGACGCGTTCCTTTACGAGCGGCGCGATGTCATCAAATTCGAATCCCTTGTCCTTGCCGCCGGCGATGAGCACGAGCGGGCGATCCTGCGAGAGAATCGCCTTCTGCATCGCGTCGAGGTTGGTGGCTTTTGAGTCGTTGATCCAGCGGACGCCGTTGAGATCGCGCACAAACTCGCATCGATGCGACGGCGGCGTGTAATCGCGCACGCTCCGTGCCATGCCGGGGAAGTCGATGTTCAGTGCGTGGCCGACGGCGAAGGCGGCCATCAGATTCTCGGCATTGTGGATTCCGTGCAGCCTGGTTTCCGATTGATCGATGATCGGCGTGCCTCGGAAGAGAATTGTGGAGCCCTGCAGGGTGAAGTCCGCGTCGGGTGTGTAGGCGCTGAACGTGAGCTTGCGGGCCTTCAGCGGCGGCAGCTCGTCGCGGGCATTCACGACAGCGAAATCGTCGGCCGTCTGCTGCTCGAAGATGCGAAGTTTCGCGGTGCGGTATTCCTCGATGTCGCGATAGCGGTCGAGGTGATTGGCGCTGAGGTTCAGCCACACGGCGACGTGCGGGCGGAAATGCCGGATCGTCTCGAGCTGGAAGGAACTCGTCTCGAGCACCATCACGTCGAGCTCGTGGCTTTGCCGCACGGCGGTGGCGAAGGGCAGGCCGATGTTGCCGCTCGCCATGGTGCGGACTCCGCAACGTTGCAGCATCTGCGTGGTGAGCTCGGTGGTGGTCGTCTTGCCATTGGTGCCCGTGATCGCCACGCAGGGGCAGGTGCATTCCTGGTAGGCCAGCTCCAGCTCGCCAATGACGGGAATTTTCTTCGCGAGCACGTTCTGCACGAGCGGCACGATGGGATCGATGCCGGGGCTGAGAACGCAGAGATCGTAATGCTGCGGATCGGTGTCCGCCTCGGCTCCAAGCAGCGTGCGGATCCCCAGTCTTTCGAGGCGCGAGGCCTTTTCGCGAAGCGCGGGAGTGTCGCCGCTGTCGGCAACGGTCACGCGCGCGCCCTCCTCCTTGAGCAGGGCGGCGGCCGCCTCGCCACTGTGGCCGAGGCCGAGCACGATTGCACTTTTGCCGCTGTGAATCATCGGAGTTTCAACGTGGCGAGGCCGAGCAGCGCGAAGAGGATCGACATGATCCAGAACCGCACGATGACGGTGCTTTCCTTCCAGCCGCTGAGTTCAAAGTGGTGATGGATGGGGGACATCCTGAAGATGCGCTTGCCGGTGGTCTTGAAGCTGGCGACCTGCAGAATCACGGAGCCGGCCTCGATGACGAACACGCCGCCGACGATGACGAGAAGCAGCTCCTGCTTTGTGCAAATGGCGACCGCGCCGAGCATGCCGCCGATCGCGAGCGAACCCGTGTCGCCCATGAACACGCGGGCCGGGTGGCAGTTCCACCACAGGAACCCGAGGCATGCGCCGGCGAGAGCCATGCAGAGAACGGTGAGTTCACCGGCATCGGGCACGTTCGGAATTTGAAGATAGCGCGCGGCGGGTGCGGTGGCGGCGACGTAGGCGAGCGCGCCGTAGGTCGCGGCGACGGTGGTGCTGCAACCGGCCGCCAGCCCGTCGAGGCCGTCGGTGAGGTTGACCGCGTTTGACGTGCCGACGATGACGAGCAGGTAGAGGATGAACGCGACGAATCCGAGATTGATCGGATCCTTGAGGAACGGAATGTAGAGCTCCTGCGCGCGCTGCCAGAGCTCCGGATCGCGCCAGAAGAACCAGGTGAAACCCGCGGCGAGAAGACATTGCAGACCGAACTTCATGCGGCTGCTGATGCCGTCGGAGCTCTTTTTCGCGACTTTCTGCCAGTCATCGTAGAAGCCGATGCCGCCGAGAAAGAGCGTCGAGATGAGGACGACCCACACAAACGGACTCGTCGGGCGGGCCCAGAGAATCGAGGAGATGACGACGGACCCGAGAATCAGGATGCCACCCATGGTCGGCGTGCCCTTCTTCGCGCCGTGGAGGTCGAACAGCTTGTTGACTTCCTCCTTCGTGCGAATCGGCTGGCCGAACTTCAGCGAGATCAACTTGCGAATGACGAAGTTCCCGAACAGCAGGCAGAGGAGGAACGACGTCACGGCCGCGCTGATCGAACGGAACGTAATGTATTGAAACACGTTCAACGCCGTCGCGATGTCGCCGGAGAGTTTGTCGCTGAGTTCGTAGAGGTAGTAGAGCATTCAGAATTCTCCGATCACGGTTTCCATTCGGGCGGCGCGACTGCCTTTCACGAGGACGATGTCCCCTTCGTGCACGATGTTGCGAAGAACCTGGGCGGCCTCGCGCGGTGTTTCGACCTCGTGAATCTCGTGCAAACCTGCGGCGGCAGCCTCGTCGCGAAGCGGCGCCGTCTCCGGACCGACGGCAATGAGAGCCTGTGCCGACTCCGCGACGGTTTTGCCGACACGCCGGTAGCCGTCCTCCGCGTGGGCGCCGAGTTCTCCCATGCGCCCTAGCACGGCGATGCGTCGTCCGTTGGCCGCCATAGAGCGCAGCGTGCGAAGCGCCGCGGTCATGGAATCGGGATTGGCGTTGTAGGAGTCGTCGAGAAACCGCACTCCGCGAATCGTTTTCTGCTCGAGGCGGCCGCCACTGAGGCGTGCGCGACGCAGCCCTTCGGCGCACTCCTCGAGCGAGAGGCCGAAGTCGAGGCCTGCGGCGACGGCGAGCAATGCGTTGCGAACCATGTGCTCGCCGGGGATGGCGATCTCGGTTGGAGCGGATTCTCCGAATGCCCGGATGGTAAATGCGGTGCCTGTGGAGGTCTGCTCGAGGTTCGTCGCGGTGACGTCGGCCATGCCGAGGCCGCAGCGGATCAGGCGGCGGTTTGTCGCGCGCTCGGCGATGTAGCTGGCGTAGTCGTCCTCGGCGGGGAAGATGACGGCGCCGTCCGGGTGGACCATGCGGGCGAGCTCGGATTTCTCGGTGGCGATGCCGTCGCGGTTTTCGAA
>Ga0182737_1000361_pt1 | contig 67456 bp, 65 predicted proteins | sample eDN5th30CBELigOP_FD_128878 | JGI IMG/M metagenome (GOLD analysis project Ga0182737, IMG submission 128878) | Enriched Organic Plus compost microbial communities from Emeryville, California, USA - eDNA 5th pass 30_C BE-Lig OP (version 2) (version 2) ...
GTTCTCGGAATAAATTCCTGTGAGCGTCGCCTGTTATCGAACCTCGGCTTCGCCGTGACGGTTCGAGCCTGTGCCCGAACAAGCAAAATGCCCGACCATGTGGTCGGGCACATTGCTTGGTTGCGGGGGCAGGACTCGAACCTGCGACCTTGTGGTTATGAGCCACACGAGCTGCCGCTGCTCCACCCCGCGTCATCGTCGGAATCGACGGTCGGCTTCCAAAAATTACTATCGTAATTTTCTTCCATCCTCTAGTCGCTTCCTCCTCTCAAACTTGCGAATCCTCTCGCAAATTTGGTTAAGAGGGACAAACCTGCGGTTTTTCTCATCGGAGCTTGCGAAGTAAATTCGCACTCGACTTACGGTCGAATCGCTCCCGCTCCTTCCCTAAGCTCGAGACAGGTTTATCAGCTTATTACTATACCAAACAGAGGTGAGTTAGTCAATATCTATATCTATCTCTTGCCGCGTTTTCTTCGAGCAATCTCAATTGCTACTGTCGATATACCCATCTCAACCAATCGGTAGTCTTCGTCCGTAAGTCCAATATCAAGCGCGTCGATCTCCTCTTGAGTAGTCGGGGCGGGCTCCGCACTCCACCCTCTTCCTACAACCTCGAGAGTCCCTGCTGGCGTATGAACATAATCGTTATAGCCAATTTCTCGCAAAGTTTCTGGATCAGCGCCACCATTTATCTGCTCACGGAGGAGTAATGCTTCTGGAGTCATAAATATATTATAGCATACTTGACAATGATTGTAAAGTATTAGGAATTTAATTAATCACGATGGAGAAAGAAGTCCATCCAGGCATCAAAATTTCGCTGTGGCTTTGATTTTTTAGGCTCATTACCCTGCTCTTTGAGTTCTGCTGGCTCTGGCACGGCATGAGCAAGGGCAACTTTTTTAGGCACTACAAGCACCGTTTCGCCTGGTGCTGCTAGGCCAAAGTTTTTGCGCGCCTCTAGCTCCAGATACTCATCTGTTTCAAAGTACTTGTTCTCAAGCTCCAAATTGCGGTTCTCGAGCTCTTGCACCTCGTTCTCCTGCTTGAACTGCGCAATATCCTTCTGTAGTTTGTAGTTCGTCTCGATCACCTTAATACCGCTCCAGCTAATGAGCAGTGCTATCACCAAAAACACCAGCATCCCTAGTGTGCGCACATCCTGCAGGCTTTTGAACGCTACTGCAAGGTGGTGTTCGTAATTTTTGATTTTTTCAATCATTCCACAACCATTATATAACTATTTCCCTCTACCCCTGATTATCTGTTATACTCTTCTCTGTTAGTAACCGATTGAGGGGGTGTAGCTCATCGGTTAGAGCAGGCGGCTCATATTTGAACGTTTAGTGAAAATATATGCCAAGCCCGATTTCGCCCTATACTAAAAATAAAGCGAAACCGGCGCGAAGCTTTATAACCGCGACATTAATAAATTGAACGAGTTCTTGGGGGGGCTGTAGCTCATCGGTTAGAGCAGGCGGCTCATAACCGCTTGGTAGTTGGTTCGATTCCAACCAGCCCCACCAAGAGGTCGTTCTACACTGGTTGGTAGTTGGTTCGATTCCAACCAGCCCCACCAAGTTGGATTGCAGATAACTCAACTAATGACGCAAACGGCTCTTTAAGGGAGTAATGCGTCATTTTTTGATGGTCAAAATAGAGGTTCAAAAACAAATTACTAACAATCGTATCCTTTTGAACCACATTGGCGGCTTTGAGCTTAATAGTCATCTCTGCTATGGCAGTCTCAAACTCCTTACGGTCAATCTTTGGCAGTGTTGCGCGGGCAATATCACGCTCATATTTCTTTATAGCTTGGTCTAGCCTATTGACCTCCTGCGATGCCTCCGCAATCTCACTAACCAGTGTCTTTTTAGCGGTCTCATTATCTATAACACTGCGCGATGATGACAGATTTATAATCTTATTCTCATAGCCTTTTTTGACCGTCCTAGCGCGGGCAAGCTCGCCGCGCAGTTTTGTTAGGGCGGTGGTGCTATACGCCTTTATCTCTTTTAGGTATTTGTCATATGCCTCCGGCGGCAGGTTTTCTAGTTTCTCTTTGATAACCCTGTTAATCTCATCAAATACTAGCTTGCCCCTGATACTTCTATCGCCGTATCTCCTAGCACAATCTTTGTTTAAGCAGCGATAGTAGAGCCTGTGCGTACCGTCTCTGCCTTTTGAGCGCCCTACCTGCATAGGTTTATCAAACTTACAAACATCGCAGTACAACACCATATAGCGGAGGGGTAGAAACGGCTTGCGACCCTTGCTAGTACGCCGGTTGAGCTTGCCAAACTCCTGCGCTCTAAAATATGTATCCTTGTCTATCATCGGCTCAAAATGGACCGGCGCATTAACTAGGTCAACTATCTGCCCACTCTGCACAAGCTCACCATAATAAAAGGTGTCTCTAAACAAATTGCTCAACACGCTATCGGTCATGCGAAAAACCTGATGACCCTTGCCGTCTTTCTTGAAAAACTTTTTATAACCCTGAGCGTTGATGTAGTCGCAAATGGCTTGGATGTGTTGACCGGCAGCCCGCATATGCCACGCCTCTTTGATAATCTCAAAATTGTCGCCGTCAGTATGATATACGCCGTCATCATCGCGTATATAGCCGTGCTTTGGAGTGCCTCCCGATTTGTAGTCGCGCAGATTGCCCCTTACGCCGCGCGTAACCTTGCTAGACAGGTCATCAGAGTAATGTTTGCTAAATACAAACAGCATGCCCAAAAGCATTTTGCCGTTGGCATCGTTAGAGAACTGATGCGAAACAAAACGGATGTCTTTAATTACATCCGTATCCAACATATGAATAATCTTGCCAGCGTCAATCATATTGCGGGCAAGCCGGTCCGGATGCCAAGCAATAATAGCGTCATATTCTTTGCGCCTGATGCCCTTTAGCATCTCTTTGAAAGCAGGGCGGTTGTTCGGCTTTTTTGCCGATTTTTGCTCAGATATGGTGTCAACAATGGTTAGCCCTAACCGCTTGGCTAGGTCTCTACAATCGCGCTCTTGGTCTTTGATTGACCTGATTTGCCGCCCCTCATCCTCAGTGGATTTACGCAGATACAATACATATTTAAGCGTAGTTAGGTCAATCTCGTTATCATCGTACATCTTACAACCAATTTTAGCATTGGCTATAGGATGATGCGTCCACCATTATTGTCATCTATGGACTGTTCGTTTATTGCTGCATCCGGACCTGATGCGTCTATTACCTGCAAAACCTTTATAAGCTCTACTAGGCTGCCTACCGGCTGTTCCTGAGAAACGGTACTCACGGGCTTGCTCCCAAGCCACAAACACAAGGTAGTGTTCTATGGCGCGTTAGCCACTAATAAGCCCGTTTTTGCCGAGGTCGTTCTCGTATTCTTACAATTCCATGTGTATTGCTGCCCGTTTTTTGCGCGGTCCGTTCCGCTATTACAGCTACATAAAATAGAGTGGATTTTTAATATGTGTTTCTAGTATAGCGTACTTAGCTAGCGCTTTTTAAGCGCGATCGTAAACCAAGCAGTATGCCCGATTTGTTGATGCTCTTCGTGAACAACATCAAACCACTGTGCAGATAAATCTTTGATTATTGACGGTGAATAGTAGTAAAACATTCGTTCACCGTACTGGTCGTTTTTTACCTCTTCGGTATAATCATCTCTCTCTTTTAGTGAAATGTAGTATATGCCGCCAGAGCGTAAGCACTTACTTGCCTTCGCCAGCGCCAGTTTCATATCTGACTTATTGATGTGTAGTAACGATGCAAACGCATAAATTACATCTATGTCCTCGGGGTAGTCATAGCTAAGTGCATCTGCTTTTACAAATGTCGCATCAGGCAATCGCTTACGGGCTATTTCTAGTAAACCCTCCGATGGGTCTACGCCAACATAGCTAGATACTCTAGGAACAATTTCAGCAGCATCCCTGCCATCACCGCAACCTATTTCTACTACCTGAATATCATCTTTAGAGCCACTGAGCTGTATGCCTAGTTGAATATCGTCAATGCGCGCTCCGATGCCTTTAAAATACTCGGCTAATTCGCTTGCCGAGCTGTCGTATGTGCTAATAGTTTTTGAGTTCCAATCCATACGGCAATTATAGCCTAGTGTTGCTAGAAAGTTGGTCATTTGAGACAGAGAGACAAAAATTCGGCACTGCCTTTTTTGCTCAAAAAACGCTTGGTCAATATGAGAGCCGAAAATTCGCCACTGTTACGGCGGAGTGTCATTTGACAGAGGTAAAGGGGCATACCCCCGCCCCTTTTTGTGTAGCTAAATAATTTTCACCCATGCCTTTTTGACGCGAGAATTAAAATCGCGTTCAAAGTCTATCAGGTTTTTAGAGGCTGCGATTGTTACAAAATCAATCATGCTCATGCCCCAGATATGTACTGTCATTATTGACAACTCGCTTTTCCGTATCTCCCTAAGGTTCTTTGCATCCCAAGCAGGGTGGTCATATGAGTTGGTAATGAGCATAAAATTGTCATCCCTAGTGCGCTGAGTATTTTCTAATCGTTGCTCAGCCTTATTGTAGTTATCGGCAATTAGCGGCATGTTGCTAAAATCATCGGCTGGGGAGTATGTAAATGACCCGTGTCTAAAGCCATGAACCTTGAATGTAATTACCTTTGCCTCATGCTTACCGTATGTGTTTTCTGGGATAACATATCTGAACTTGCGCTGTCGCATATTGAGTGATTGACCAAATTCAACCCATTTATTCAAAGGCATGTTTTTCGGCGGCATACCATTAAAATCTACTATCCTGTACGCGACTTTCCTGCGTGGATTACCAACGCCTTTAGGGTAGTCCATCCCCTGTTCAATGCTATCTTTTACATCATGCAACCTATCATGACGGTCATGCTCAGCAATGTCCTTAATCTGGCAATGAATAGTTTTAGAGCCAAACTCAATCTCAACATCACAATCAAACCTAGCACCCGTTTTTAAGGCTACCATTTTATGCTCAATATTTTTAACCTTATAGGTCCTGCCGAGCATGACGGTTATAAGAAATTGGTTAAACCATCCGAGATTAGAGAATATATGATTTTTAAAGCTCTTTTCAAAATTTGGTAATTGCTCAGCCTCTCTTATTAGCTCAGCTACATCGTGAATATAATCTATAAAGCTGTAGTGTGTACCCTCTTTGAAATACTGGACCTGCTCAATTTCCTCATGCAAATCCTTGCTTTCGTTACTCTCTAAATATTTGGCACTTGCGTAGCTTTGAATAAGTTTTAGGTCAGCAGTGATTATCTTGTTGTCTAAGTGTTGCTTATCATGCGTCTGGTCTATCTTTATATTGTTAAAAGCCTCAAAGACTGCATCCCATGTTCTTAATCTGTAAGTTGCGTGATACCTCGTCATGCACCCTAGTATAGCTTGATGGCTGTTTCAAATGCTTTCGTCTTATAATCATAGCTACCTAGAGAACATAGCTAACCTCAGTCAGTACGCCAGCCCTGACTTTGCCGATGCAACGCTGCGTATTGTTCCAACCCTCGGCTATATCGGCTAGAATATCCTCTAGTGGTCTTGTTTCAAATAAGTTGAGTGCATCTCCACCAAGTTGGATTGCAGATAACTCAATTAGTGATGCAGACGGCTCTTTTAAGGAGTAGTGCGTCATTTTTGATGATCAAAAATATGTTTCCTTGCCTACATCAATCACGATGAGGCTTGATGAATTCATCCCACGACTTCATTTTTTCCGCTCTAATACTCTTGGGCTTGAACTTTGCTTTATGATTATCGTAGATAAATCTGAGGCGTTGATAACTTATATAGCTCAAAACAATACCTGTGCTAGTACCAAGGTTTAAGCTCTCTACAATACCGCCCATTGGTATCTGTATGCACATATCAGCCTCATTAGCAGCCTCGTCGGATATACCTTTTGATTCATTTCCGAACCAAACTGCTAGTCGCTTTTGCGTAAAGGTTTCGTCGTAAAGATACACATTTTCTTTACCCTTTGTATGAGATGAGGTGACAGCAATGGTGTAGCGATTTTCCCTAAGGTGGGCTATGCAATCGGCGGCTGTACCAAATTGCTTTACAAACACCCATTTATTAGCCCCAACGCTCGTATTGGTCAGACCTTTATGATTACGAGATGTTTCATAATCTTTAACCATACTGTTGCTGCCAATTACGTACAATTTCTCAACGCCAAATGCGGAAATATTACGCATTGCAGAGGCTATATTAACAATATCTTTTGGATTTTCTAAAACACAAATAAAATACTTATTTTGTAGATGTTTAACCTGTCTAATTCTGTCTCTTATAAACATACAGTGATTGTAGCAAAATAGGTCGTTTTCCTAGTATTTCAATGCCAGAGACAAAAATTCGACACTGTTAAGAAACGCTTGGTCATGTTACCCCCAAAAATTAGGCATTTATACGGCAGAGCATCTATAACAGGGGTCAGAGACCACCCGCCAAGGGTGGTTTTTGTTTCATGAACCAATCAGCAAACTCTTTGGTCTGTTCATTAAGATCTGTCCGTCACTTTTCCTCCCCTGTGTTATGCTGAGCACATATTCGCAAAAGGAATCCATATAGCCTCATGTCAGAAACTATTTCAGCGCCTGATCAGCCACAACTACCCTTACACCAACGTGACGGTTCCGATAGGGACATGTTTACAAATGTGGTGACCGAAAATCTCAATGTGCTACTAAGCCGTGCTCGTCAGCATTTCGCTTCACCAGAAGATGCCGAGGACGCTTTGCAGGAAATACTCACTAAGAGTTGGGCAAGCCCTACAATACAGCCCGACCAGGCCAACTTAATGCCTTGGTTTCGAACTGCGATACACAATGCCGCAGTAAATAATATTCGTGACAGAAGAAGTGGAGTTAATCGTCTAATTGATGGCTCCCTGGATAATCCAAATTGGCACTGCCTTCCACCTACAGAAACTGACCCGACTCTGGAGGAGGTCATTACACGAGAGACCCACAGCGAAGTGCTCGCTGCGCTTAGCCTATTAGCAGATCAAGGCAAAAGAGACACAGCCCAAATGATTGTACTCGATGCGCTTGGCCTAACCCCTCAAGAGATTGCTCGGTATCTTGGTATATCACACGGAGCGGCACGTGTCAGGGCACATCGGGCCAGAATCGCCGTCAGAGCCATACTGGAACCTCAACTAGATGAAGCAGCCTAGTCGTTTGGTTTCTTATTTCAAAAAATTTGGCGCATACTAAGCATGAGCAGTAATAAGTGGCGGCTAATTGGCGTCGCGGCGCAAGAACAGCGCCCACGATACAGCCCAGCCGATGACAACGTAGCAAAGCACCACTAGTGCTCCCTTGCCTGACGAAAGCTCTTCTGGGTTTGAAGTAACGGCATTCATGGCCATAAATGGCAGATACCATGCGTTATCTTTGAGCGCGAGTGCTAGTAGCGGCTCAACAATCATCGGCATAGCCAAGTAGGTTGCCACGCCGAATACTTGGTTGCGCGCAAGTCCGACCAAAATCAAGCCGATCATGGCATAACCCCATGCTACAAACAGACCTTTCCAAAGCAGTTCGCCCCATGGTAGCACCTGGCTCGCAAGTGTTTTATCCTGTATATCCAGCCCGACCAGCAACGCGACCAGTGCAAAGCCACCAAGCACCAGCGTAAAAACAGCCGCATACACACTCAAAACTACAACCTTTGCCAATAGCAGCTTAGTGCGGCTCCGAGCACTCGTAAGTGCATAGGTTATGGTGTTGTAGCGATATTCGTGCGAGAACTGCAAAATCGCTGCCACACCGACGAGTAACGACACGATGCTGAGGATAATAATCACCCTGTCTGCCAAAAAGCTCGGCATCGCCAGCTGGTCTTTCACCACATCCATCGGCATTGCAAAACCACCAACCAGTGCGGTCAATGCTAGGGCAATCACAAAGATGACGTAGCTGGAACGTACGGTGTATAGTTTGCGAAATTCTGAACGGAGTGCTTCTACCATAGGTTCCCTCTTGTCTAGTTAGCGTCTCGCTTCATAAACAACAACCACGTAATCGACCAGCCGACTACTAGGTACAGACCTGCGACAACCATTGCACTGTTCGGAGTTAGTTTATCGCTCTGTATAAGCGCCGCCCCAATTATCGTATCTGTAGCAGTGATCGGCAGGTATACTGCGTTATCTTTGAGCGCCAAGCCCAGCAGCGGCTCCACGATAATTGGCAATCCCAGTAACACGCTGATAGCGCCCACAATGTTACGTAGCAGCGCAGCCACCAGCAGGCCGATCAGCCCGTAAAATACAAAGTAGACCACGACTCGGCCAAACTCCACCAGTATGTCAAACTTTTGTGGCGACAACGTCTCGCCGCGAGCACCGACACCAAGTTGGTACATCACAAGTGCAAACAGTGTGATTACGAGCGAAAAAACGACTGCAAAACCACTCAACACCAGCAGCTTGGCCGCCAAAACTCGCGACCGTCGCGCATTCGCGGTGAGAGTGTACATAATGGTGTTATACCGGTATTCATGCGCCATAAACAGTACAGCGATAATAGACACGAATAGCACGGTCATGCCGCCCGCATTTGCTACGATCTCATGATAGGCAGTCGGCGCAAGTGTCGCAGCCGGCGAGCCACTCTCGCCGTAGTAGCCTTCTATGAGAAACGCAAATAGGGCTGTTAGTAGTAGCGCCAGAATAATCATGATATACGTTGAGCGGACCGTAAAAAGCTTACGAAATTCTGACTTCAATGCTGGGAGCATTACTTACTCCCCTTCTTGGCTTTCGTCTTGTACTCCTGCGAGTCTTCAGTAATTTCCAAGAACACTTCCTCGAGCGACGCAGTACGGTTGGCTAGCTCGAGCACTACAACGCCTGCATCAAATGCAATCTTTCCGACTTCATCGGTACTCACGCCAGCAATCTTTATACCGTTATCGACCGGTTCGTAGGTCAATTTTCGCGCCTTCAAGCCCTTTTCAAACTTGGATGGCGCTGAGGTACGGACAAACACGCTGGAATGTGCACTACCAGATATCAATTCGCTAATTGACGTGTTGGCAATCATCTTGCCCTTGCCAATCACTACCACATTATCTGCCATGAGTGCCATTTCACTCAGTAAGTGGCTCGAGACAAACACTGCGTTGCCCTGGTCGGCATAGTCCTTGAGGAACTGGCGGAGCCACGCGATACCTTCCGGGTCAAGGCCGTTAGCTGGCTCATCCAGCAGCAGGTATTTCGGCTTGCCGAGGATGGCTGCTGCGATACCAAGTCGCTGACTCATACCAAGACTGAACTTGCCGGGTTTTTTCTTTGCGACTTCCTTGAGTCCTACAATATCGAGCACTTCGTCTACGCGCTTATCAGGAATGCCGCCGGCTGCTGCCAGTACGCGCAAGTGGTTCCGCGCACTCCTGGTCGGGTGAAACGCTTTGGCTTCAAGCAAAATACCGACCACCTTTGACGGTTGCTTATAATCATACAAATGCTTGCCGTCAAACGTCGTAGTGCCTTGGCCGTTGTCCAGGCCTAGCATCAGACGCATAGTTGTGGACTTACCTGCCCCGTTGGGCCCGAGAAAACCTGTTACCTTACCGGTTTCAACATCAAACGAGATATCGTCGACCGCTACTTTTTTGCCATACTTTTTGCTGAGGTGTTGTGCGCTAATCATTACCATCAACTATAGAGGGTAATACCGACGACAGCAACCTTTGTTGTGTTTGGTTTAATCTTCGCCTGTGTCAAGCCTGCGTTTAGCTTGAAGCCTATCCCCCAGATTGGGACGTCCCTTAGGTGCGCCTGGATCACCGGGCTCAGCATGTACACGATTACTCAAGCCTTCCATGGTTGCCATAAAGTCCTTGACTACTACTTCCCTTGCAACTTCATCGCTTATTGGCTGCTGTAGCTGTTTGGAAGAAGCGTCGCTACCTTGAGCTCGTGCAATTAATTCTTCTTCTGTCAGGCCCGACGGGTTGTGTTCTGGATGTGGTTTTTTGTTTCGTTCTTCCATAATTACATTATAACATATTATATATTATGTGTCAATATTTACCTCACACCGTTTTGCTGCGACTAAGAAAACCTGTAACGATGCCACCGATAACACCATAGACTATAAGGGCTAGGAGCGCCGCAAGGTCAAAACCGCCAGTACCAGCATTAACTGAGGTGTTTAAAATGCCATAAAACGGGCTGACAAGTGGTTCGGACGTACTGTACACCCATGATACAAACCCGCTTGCTTGACCGACATTAAAGAGATCGAACAGAATCCTCAGTCCAATCAACGTCACGATTATGCCCAAGATCAACCCCAGTAAGCCCGATACGATACCACCGTTCTCGTCCAGTTTCCGTACTCTCATATGTAAATCTCCTTTTATAGGACGTACTATACCGCTCCGCACACGCTGCCGCTGTAAGTTGTTTTACAGGCTAGCAACTCTTGACCCGTGCTATACCTGTATCAACCGACTAAGTAAATCATCGGCTGATTCGGCCTGCATGAGGTACTCGCGGGCCTCTTTAGCTCCGTCGAAACCATTGATGTAGATTTTGCAGAACTTGTTGAGCGTATGCACTGGGCGTTCACCGTGCTGCCAGGTGTTTTTGTAGAGTTCGACGTGGCGGCGGAACAGGGCAACGCGCTCTTCTTTTGTTTTATGTGTCCATGGGCTGATTTCAGCGAAAGCGAATGGATCTTGGAAGACGCCGCGGCCGATCATGATACCGTCAAGTTTGTACTGGTTTGCCAGCTGCATGCCTTCAGCCTTGCTCATGACGTCGCCATTGCCGACGATTAACGTGTTAACCGCCAGGGAAGTGCGTAATTTCGCAACTTCTCCGATAAGTCGCCAGTCCGCAGGCACTTTGCTCATTTGTTTTCGGGTACGGCCGTGAACGGTTAACATGTTAAGTTCTTGTTGTAGCAGGAATTCGAACCAAGTCATATCGACTTCGTTGAAGCCAACGCGAGTCTTGATACTGAGCGGCAGCCGGCCAGCCAACCCGTCGCGAGTCGCTTCGATGATATCCTGCGCTGCCTGCCTGTTTTCCAGCTTGATGAGTGCACTGCAAGTATTGTTTTGGACTTCGCTCTTGGCTGGGCAGCCCATATTCAAATCAACGCCTACGAAATTGCGGCCTTCTAGCAAACTAAGCTCGCGCGCGAAGGTGCCATCAGCAACCTGCTCGGCTGTTTTTCGAAAATTTTCTGGGTTTTTACCCCACAACTGCGCCACCAGCTTGGTTTCTGACTCCACAAATCGCAACTTTTTAATCAGCTTTTGGCGTCCTGGACTCTGCAATCCATCAACATTCACAAACTCTGTAAAGTACAAATCAGCCGGTGCACACGAATCGATCACCTGGCGAAATACTGTGTCTGTCACATCATCCATCGGCGCTAGGACGAAGAATGGTTTGGGTAGTTGCTGATACGTATCCACGTCCATAACTATGCCACAGGTGGATTAGCAGACGGGTATATTGGACCTGTATCAGGTTTCCCTATAGTAACAAGTCGCTTCAATTCATCGTCAGTAAGTTTAATCCCCGAACGTATACCACGTGCTATAGGGTCGGTATCGATGTTTATTTCAGCACTAGCCATAATCATATCCCCAGCTTGCTCGAGCACGTCGGGTGCTTCAAAGCGGGTCAAGCGGCCTCCATCACATGTCCATTTACTCTCCAGCAGGTCCAGCATACTTTCTATGGGTTCATCGAGATATCTCTCACGACCTGCTTGATCTCTCCAAAGTTTAGACGGATACTTTTCAGTAAATGCTGCGAGGCCTCCTTTGGGGTCTTGCACATCATACTCCACAGCACCTGCAAGGAAGTATAAGCTGGCTGCCTGAACAAGAGCGTTCGACCTTTCTACGTGGCTTCTTTCATAATTTGGATGTGGCGGCGTGACCCTAGTTTTATTCACATGCCTTCTAGCTGCTAGGAACGACGAGATATCCCCCTTAAAGTCTGCAGATAGGTTGTGCACCATTGTATATGCGATATATAGCTGCGTTGCGGCAACACCCAGCCGTGTATACGAGCCTCTGGATTCACTCTCGAGTTGAGCGATAACTTTGCTAAGCACCCGTTCATTAGTTATAGCTGCCCGCTCTTCGGCACGTCTCTCAAGTTCCGCACCTAGCGCCGTCGAGGCGAGTCCGGGTTGCAAACCGCTATTGCTGGGTTTTTTGTATTTTCGCCACCCTGGTACCATTTCAGAAACCCGTCCACCATCAATACTTCTAAGCGTAGCTCTGTTAGGGCCGCCGGTAACTCTTTCTGCCATAAAGTGTATTTTAACACTTTTTGGGCTAATTTTCAATAAAGGTAAATCGGTTGACAGTCTGGCCTCCCCAGTCGACCTTGTCGAGCCAGTTCGACAACGGTCGCATAAATGCCAGCCCCTCGACATATTCAGGCACATACACGACACCGATCTGATCGGTTGCCTCTATAATCACTAGCTCCTTCACCCGATATGTTTTAGTTGAGTCTTTGTAGTGGCGGTAACGCGCACCGATTTTCACCTGCTGCTCCGCCTCAGCAAGACGCTGCTGCAAAGTTTCAACGCTTAGGTGACCGCTCATCTGCTACTCCCAGCGGAAAAGTTTGAAGGCAAGAATATAAACAATGACTATCCAGCCGAAGATGATTGCGAGCTGCGGCCCGAGATCAAGCAACGTCGCTCCTTCGGTAATAATCAGTCTGACCGACTCAACGATAGGGGTCAGCGGGATAAACTTGGTAACATTCTGCAACAACTCTGGCATCAAGAAAGTCGGGAAAAACACGCCGCTTAAGAACATCATCGGCAGCACGACAATCTGCGAAATCGGCGCTGCTTGATTCTCGTTCTTTGCCCAGCCGCCAATTGCAAGACCAATGCCAAACAGTAAGATCGTGCCGAGCACAATAATTGCAGCTAAGTTAAAGTAATCGCCGCGCATCTTTAGGTCGAAGAACAAGAATGCTACTACAAACATAATTGCCACCGCAATCAGGCCGACAATTGAATTTGAGAGCACATTACCGGTGAAGTACTGCCAAACCTTGATGGTAGTCATGTGGTAGCGCCTGAGTACGCCACGTTGTTTCAGCCTCGGGAACACCGTCGTCGGCCCAAATACACCGAGTGATAGCAGCGTAAAGCCCAAGATACCCGAAAATGTGTAATCAAACTGGGTCAGCCCTTTGGTAGCTGTTGATTCGGTCTTCACCGTAAACGGCTCGACACTCGGCGCCAGCTTCTCGTTGATATCCTTAAATGTCCCTTCCAGAATAGTCCCTAAGGTCTGGCCAGCCTGTTGGTTGCTCTGAGAATAGAGTACGGTTGCCTGGCCGCTTGGATATTCACCCTTTTGCACACCGAAATCGTCGGGTAAGATAATTGTTGCATCAAGCTGGCTGCGGTTCATTTTCTCCTTTGCATCATCGAGGCTGTTCACTTCCTCGTCTACATTGAAAACGTCGTTGTCCTGCAGCTGCTTCTCAAACTCCGCAGCAAACTTAGTGTCGGACTGGTTCAATAGCCCGACACGAAACGAGATATCGTTGTCGCCGCCAAAAATGCTGCCAAAAATCACCAGGAACAACAGCGGGAAACCAAAGACAAAGAAAATTGCAACTTTGTCGCGGAATAGACGCTTCACATCAATACGCACGTACGTGGTAATCGGCAAAAGATTTTGCTTCCAGTTGCTCATACCTACTCCCTCAGCGCCTTTCCTGTCAGGTCAATGAAGACGTCCTCTAGGTTAGCCTGCTCGACATGCTGCTCTTTTTTAAAGCCCTTCTTCAACAAATCTTTAATCAGGTTTTTCGGTGTATCGAGCGCAATAATTTTGCCCTCGTCCATCACGGCAACACGGTCGCAAAGCAGTTCAGCTTCATCCATGTAGTGTGTCGTCATAATAACGGTCACCCCTCGGTCGCGGACTTCGCGGACCAAATCCCAAAGGTTTCGGCGAGCCTGTGGATCGAGACCAGTTGTCGGTTCGTCCAAAAAAAATACTTTCGGCCCATGCACGAGCGCTACTGCAATAGAGAAACGCTGGCGCTGGCCGCCTGATAAGTTCTCGGGGTAGGCGTGTGCCTTTTCCTCAAGCTGCACGTCTCTAAGGAATTTCATTGGGTCAACTTTCTCGCCGTATGCGGCGGAGAAGATTTCGAGTGTTTCGGTCAGCTTGGTCTTTTCCTCAAACGCTGGTGTTTGCGGCTGCACGCCGATAAGTTTACGGATTTTGTAGGGGTGCGTTGCGACATCAATGCCATCTATGGTGGCGTTACCGCCATCTATTGGACGCATCGCCTCGAGCATCTCAAGTGTCGTGGTTTTGCCTGCGCCATTTGGGCCAAGAATACCAAATATTTCACCCTGCTTAACAGAGAATGAAATCCCATCGACCACATTTTTGCGGTCATAGGTTTTGGTTAAATTAGTTACCTCTACAATCGTCTTCGCCACGTCTATCCACTATAACGAAGTCCTGCGGCTCCTTCAACTAAAAACACTCCCAGACCAATGCGGGAGTGTTTTGTTCGCTACAAGTAAGCGATTATTTGTTGCGCTTAACGGTCAGGAAGCCGTTACGTGGGTTTTCGTTTACTTCGAAGCCTGCTGGCAGGTCGGTGCCGGTGTCAGGGCGCTCATCTTTGCTGAAGTAATAGATTTTCTGCTGCTTGCCACCGCGAAGCGTTACTTCCTTTGAGTTCAGGTAGTAGGTAACGCCCTTTGAGTTTGTGTGCTTATATGCCATGTGTAATGACTCCCTCTCTTACTTTACTGATCGTACCCCTAACATACTCTGGGGTGATTTTGTTTGTCAACCCTAGTCTTGAAAATTATGACCCCTGAAGCTGTGCACAAGCTAGGTTTTCGCTGCGACATAACAGATACGTCTTGTCTTGGAAGCTGCTTATGTATTACACTAGTGATTATTGAAACTAAGTAAGAGATAGGTGGAATAAACACATGGAGTTTTCTTCACGCGGCTTTCAGCGCAGCCCTCAGCCAGCTGCATCAAGTAATTCTACTGCTCCTCAACAATCCGACCGTCGCCCCGTACACAAAAAAGCAATGCATAAACTAAAGGAGTCAAAGTCAGTCGCGATTCTATGGGTCGTATTTTTTGCCTCGATTGCTATTTTGATCATCGCGGTAATCTTTAGCCTCTCTGCAAGAGGAAGCGAGTCAGGACTTGTGAATAAAAAGGGCTATCAGGCGGTGTTCCTTGAAAATGGGCAGGCGTATTTCGGAAAAATTAAAGACATCAACAGCAGCTATATCGACTTGCGCGATATTTACTATCTATACAACGGCTCTGCAGATGGGCAAAATACGTCCCAGAACCTTTCGCTCGTGAAACTCGGCACTGAACTGCACTGTCCAGAAGACCGCATGGTCATCTACCGCAACCAGGTGACTTTCTGGGAGAATATCAATGACAGCGGTAAGGTTGTGACTGCTATCAATGACTGGAAGAAGCAGAACCCAAATGGCCAAAAGTGTAGTGAAGCCAATCAGCAGAGCACCCAGCAGCAAAGCACTTCACCCCAGCAACCAACCACAGAAAACCAGAGTAGCCAGAATAAAGATTCACAGTCATCAGATGGTAACCAACCGTCTTCAAACAACAACTCATCAAACGACTCACAGAGTAACTCAAACACCCCCGACGACGGTGAACTCTAGATTTCTAGAGCACGTCGAGTTTACGCAACGCTAGCCTTATTGCAAGCCCAAGAACTAACACTGTCGTAAGCACCACACTCCAGCCAGCAAGATCCGGTGACCAGCGCGGTGATACGAAATCAAACTTATACAAGCTATCTGGTATCTCAGTCTTAGCTACCTGGTGCTGTTCGACGTATTCGCGAATACACGGCACTCTCGGACCACCCGAAAAACTGTCCGGGAAACGACGCTCGCACTCGGCCTGAGCCTCGCTATATATCTGCTCGCTCGTCCGCTTTTCTGCTGCTTGTGCCTCAGCCAGCAATCGTTCGTAGGTGTGTTTTAGCTGGATTGGCGGATACACTGCGTTGTCACCGCTTGTTAGATCGGTATTCATATGTGCGTATACGTGCTGACGCAGTGCTCGCAGTGCTGCCTCGACATCACCGCCACGCTCGTCTGCCACAAATACCGCCTCCCGCAATTCAAGCATCTTTTGGTTATTGGCACGGAGCGCCATGACGCTTACCGAACCACAAACCAGTACAGCAACTAGCAGGTACACCGGCTTGACTGTCCGGAAGTGTGCCCAGAGGCGATAAAGGCGTTTTTTGGTGTGCGTCTGCATGGTTTTGGTTTTATTATAGACTTCTTTCAGTGTAGCATAGAGGCATGCATATATACTTCTCGGGTATTGGCGGTGCCGGGATTGGGCCGCTCAGTCAGGTAGCGTTTGATGCTGGGTATCAAGTTTCAGGTTCAGACAAGCAAGATTCGCAGTATCTGGGCTACCTAAAAAAGCATGGCATTTCCAATATTCATGTCGGCCAGACTTACGACGCTATTACTGCCGTACATGAAAACCAGCCAATTGACTGGTTCGTCTACACGAGCGCTCTCGCGATTGAGCAGGCGGATGCACCTGAGCTACAGTTTTGTCGCGATCACGGCATCAAGGCCACGAAGCGCGATGATTTGATTAATCACATTATCGAAGAAAAAAATCTCAAGCTGCTAGCAATAGCCGGTACTCACGGCAAAACCACTACAACCGCCATGCTCATCTGGCTCCTCAAGCAAATCGGCGAACCGCTGGCGTATTCTGTCGGCGCTAAGCTGCCGTTCGGGGATATGGGGAGTTTTGAGCAGGGTGCCCAGTACTTTGTGTATGAAGCGGATGAATTTGACCGTAATTTCTTAGCGTTCCGGCCGCACCTCAGCCTTATCACCGGCATCGATTGGGATCATCCGGACATTTATCCGACCCGTGAGGAATACGAACAGGCCTTCAGCGAATTCATCCAGCAATCGGAGTCCGCGGTCATATGGGAGAGTGACATGCCAAAGCTTACGGTAGAAACCACCGGCAAAATTACACTGCTCGACGACAACGATCCACAGCTGGGCGCAGTTACCCTGCCCGGCCTGGTTAACCGCCGCGACGCCTGGCAGGTCATTCAGGCCGTACACCACCTCACAGGGCATGCGGTCGACAGACTCGTAGACTACATAAACCGTTTCCCCGGCTTATCTCGCAGGTTCGAGCAGATCGTGCCCGGACTGTACAGTGACTACGCGCACACCCCGCCAAAAATTCGCGGCGCACTGCAACTTGCCCACGAAGTAGCGGGCGACAATGTCGTTGTTGTATATGAAGGCCTGCATAATACCCGGCAACACTTCATCAAGGATGAGCTACGCGATTTGTTTAATGACGTGAAGCAACTCTACATCGTACCGAGTTATCTTGCTCGCGAAGATCCGTCACTCCAGCTGCTCCAGCCCGCCGACCTGAAGGGCTTACTGAGCGACCATGTACAAGCCAAGACCACGCCAAGCCAGCTTGACCACGCCTTACATGATGCTATCCAGACGCACCTCGACAGCGGCGATACGGTATTATGCCTCACCGCTGGCGGTGGCAATTCACTCGATGAATGGTTGCGGGCGCAATTCAAATAGACTTAAATAACCGCGATTATCGCGATTACGACCAGGCCAAGCCCGACCCATAACGCAATATCTATTGGCTCACTCTGTTGCAGTGCTTGTTTGGCGCGGGTGATAGGAGTTTCTCGCACAATGCGGGTAGGTACGGTGTTTGGTCTCGGCTGAGTATCGCGCCTGGTCGATTCCGTAGCCGTCGTACCGAGTGGTGAAGCGTAGCGACGAAGCACTTCGTCGCTACCCATACTTGCCTCCTCTATGGCCTTGCGCAACTGTTCCTGGTGTTGCTCATGCTGGAACTCTTCGCCGTACGATACCGTTGGCGCTTCAACAGCTTTACCGGTTTTTTTGTCAATTTCTATCCGATGCCATGCGCTGGTTTCAACCCGACGATCCGATGGAACTTCCGGCATCGCGTCCGGATTATCCCGCTCATTTTTCGGTACGAGCGGTTGCTTCGTCTCAGGTTTAACTGACGCGGAGGGCACGAGAGGATTGACTGCCGCTGGACGCTCCGCGGTAACAGCAGCTGGAGCTTGGTATAGTGGCGCTTCATTACGAAGTTCCGTACGCTGATTGGGGGTCTGTTCATTTTTTGGAGCGACTACAGGGGCAGCCGTCAGGTTCGGTACAGCCTTCTTGAGACGCTCAATCTGTTGTTCGAGCTTGGTTTTGGTGCGCTCTGCTTTAGCTTCTGTCTGCACAAGCTGCTCTTGTGTATTCGCATGTTCGTTTTTCAGCGCCTTAACTTGCTTAGCATGCTCTTGGTCACGACGTTTTTGCTTGCGTTTATGCCTGACATGCTCGACGATACCGCCGATAAGAATGCCAGTCCACAAGCTTTTGGCGTCCCAACCACGCTCAATGCGGCCTATGCGCTCAGATTGATTCGGTGGTACTGCCACTGGTGCGAGGTTTGCTACTGCTGGCGTTCTGTTGCCGCCAAAGCCACCGTTCGAGAGATGTAGGTTCGGGTTATAAGGCGGTGCTGGAGGTACGTTAGCACGGAAAAACGGAGTGGCTGGGGTAGCATTCGGATTAGGGGTCTGTACTGGCACGTTAGCTCTTGGAACCGCCGTGGCAACACGCGGAGATGTTGCTTGCGCCGCAGCGCCCTTCCCAACAGTTGGTGCAGCTCCTGAACGTGTTGCAGAACTTGGACGGCGATGACTCTGCGTAAACGAACCGGTGCTATTTGTTTCATCGGCCGGATCAGTCGCTTCATGTGCAGGATCCGCTGACTCAGACGCCAAACGCGGTGACACAAACAACTCGGCTTCTTCTTGCGCATCAAGCGGAATATACTGCAGCTCACCTTCTGTACTTGACTCTGCTGCTGCCACTGTTTCGACCTCCTCTGCTGACGGCAACTCCGTAGCATTTTCTGGAGCGTCTGTCTCGGTTGCAGCTTCATCTGGGCGAGCAGATTCTGCTACAGGGTGTTCTGCAGTTTTGGATTCTTTGCGCTTCGTCCTTTTGGGCTTCTCTGCATCTGCAGCCCCAGCTATCTTTTCTTCGACAGGTGCTGTTTCAGTAGTTTTTTTGCGACGCCTGCGCTTCTTTTTGCCGGTCTCCTCTGCCTGCATCTCGGCCTTTCGGGCAGTTTCCTGAATATGTACCTGGCTAGCAGCCATCGGCAGAGGCACGTGTGATGGCTGACGACGTTTCCGTCGCTTCTTCTCTTTCTTCTCGCCGTCACCTGCCGGGGATGATTCGGGAGCCGGAATTGGTATATTTTCTGCGCTAGCCATAACCTATCACTTTATTTTTATATTTTACAATAAATTGATAGATTATGCTATTAACTCACTCCTTGTCTGAAACGACTTCACCCTTCTCGTTGATGTGTACAGCACCCTGTCGCAGAACTTCAACTGCATCGTCAACTACCCGCAAAATAGTGGAGGGTGGCCGACCAGACATATCACCACCGTCCACATAAAAACTAACTTGATCACCAAAAATTTCGATAGCTTCCGTGATAGTGGTGACGGTTGGTTCGTCAGGACGGTTCGCGCTCGTCGTTAAGAGCGGCCCGGTTTTTTCCAGCAAGCTAATCAGCTCAGGATGATTAGGGATACGAACCGGGAACGACCCTTTTCCAAGGTGCATGTAGGCAAGTTCCGGCCCGGCAGGAATAACGACGCTCACTGGTCCCGGCCAATACTGCTCAACCACAGATAGATACCGCCGCTTAAAGCCCAGCTCTACCAACTGATCGACCGATGCAGCAATCAACGTCCCTGGTTTAAACTCGCGCGGCTTCAAAGTATACAGTGCGTCGACCGCAGTCGTGTCGCGCGCACTTACGACCAGGCCATATACGGTGTCTGTCGGCAATACACCAACCCACCCAGTACACAGTGGTTCTGCCGCTTCAAGTAAGCTGATGATTTTTTTCATACAGCTGGATACTATAACACTTATAGGCTAAACATTCCACCCTTGTTTTGTATTAGTCCTTCTTGTTCGAGCTCTGTGAGCACGTCGCGTAAACGAATGTCTGGGATGTTTTGCTGTAAGAAGGGGAGTGCTGCGGGGCCAACACTCAACGTTCGCAGTACTGCTCCTCTGACTTGACGCTTAGAACCGTGGAATGCAGACTGCTTTACATAATGTTTACTTAACTTGTTAAGATTCCCTTTTGTTTGTTTTAAGTATGCTCCGTAATCCATTAGCGCCCAGTACCACTGCCGTATATGTGATGCCTCTTGGGGCAGTGTAGCTTGAACCTGCGCGAGAATTTCTCGATCATGTATCTCTGTATGATTAGAAAAATAATGATAAATAAACACGGTTCGGATATTAGTCTCGACGTACGCTACCGGCTGACCGAAGGCATATGCCAGGATTGCCCGGGCTGTGTTCTTACCAATCCCAGGAAGCTTAACAAGTTCAGTTTCATTGTTAGGGAAGCACCCTTTGTATGAGTTCATGATCTCACATGCTGCCTGCCACAAAAACTTGGCCCTCCGGTTATATCCAAGCCCTTGCCAGGCCCGCAACACATCCCCTAGTTCCGCACTAGCCAACTGCTCTAGCGATGGGAATTGAGCTATAAACGCAATGTATTTTGGGATCACCCGATTGACCTGCGTTTGCTGCAGCATAATCTCGCTAACCATGATTTTATACGGATCAAAAGTACCATCCGGTTCTGGCTGCCGCCATGGCAAATCATGCCGCCCGCGCCGATCGTAATACTGCCAGACTGCCGTGCGAAACTTTTGAGTATCCGTACGTGTTTGCTTATATCTTTGCAAGGTCAAATGGCCCTGGCGCATAAACATACCTGCTTTTTGGACCAGCATAACTTGCCTGTACGCGCTTCGCGCTTTTGTCTCGGGCTCTACGGGCAGCTTCTTCTTCTGATTTTGAGAGTATGACGAGCTTCTCCAAGTGGCGCTTCAGTACTTCGCCTTCTGTGGTTGGAAGTGACAATAGCATGGCGCTCTCGGTTTTTGTGGCTTTCCTAGACAGCTCGGGGACACCTTCAGAGTATCTAACAGCATTAAACGTCCCCATCCGCTGCTTCCAAAGTTTCCCTTTGTATTCACTAAAAGAAGTTCGAGCAACAACCATACCCCGCTTACCAAATTCCTCGATATAAAGACGTGCATCTGCCGAATAGTGTGACGACGACTTAGGGGATTGTTCAACTCCACTAATTTTTGCCATTAATTCGAAAACTTCGTTTGGTCTTTCAGCCACCTTTGGATGATATGCATATATAAGTCTATATGGATCGGCCTCAACCTCAGTAACCCGCCACAGACCACCTAACACTAAGTTACGTTCAGCAGTATATGTGGCTGTTATACCCTTCAGATAGCTCCCTGACTCTGTTATGTCTGGACAATCCTCTGTCTGAGCCCTCACAAGCCTATGGAACGGTGATAGCGCTGCCTCTTCCTCATCTGTAAACGGAACTACTTCGCATGTCATATAAACCTCCTGACTTGACCCCATCGTACACGAACCAATAAACAGAGTGCAAGTGTACTATTAATTCACACTGAAGCCGGAAACAGGTGTGGCGTCGGTCATCTTTTTAGCCTCGCCGTCCTGAATATTTTTGACGTACTCGGCCGTTTCATTGCTGTTATTTACTCGGTATTGCAATGTAGTGCTACTGAGCCACCGTACCGGGCCTGTTACGCCACTCGCGCTCACAATCAGCTTGTCTTTCGTTGCATTTTCTTCGTGTATGAGCAACACCCCCTTACCATCACGGTTCTCGACCCACGCTACTCTTTTACCTGTATGGTCATTGAAGTATTGACGCTCACTGTACGTTTCGGCTGGTGGATCGCCCTTTTCGGGTTTGCCTGATCCAAGCGTATAGACATACCATCCTTCTGGAGTTTGGATGTGCAGCTGCTTCCTGTCTGAGCGCTGTATAGTCCAAACCTGTTTATTGAGCAGTACCTGCTTACCACTGCCGTCAATCTTAATACGTGAGAGGCTTGATGCCTGCTTCGGATCGCTGTTCGCAATAGCATAGTAGATGTAGCCCTCATCACTTAACATGCCGTTGAAGTAGTCACTATTTGCGAGCACTGCCCTGGCCTCATCCTCGGTATTATAGGCAATGATACGCTGGCGATCCCCGATAGCCGCGCTTGGAGCTGCGTACGTCGCAGTGTACACTAGTCGCTTGCCACGCCAATCTATCAAACGTATATTCTGGGCATCATCAATAACCTTGGATTTCATATCCTTCAGGTCGACGAGTGTCAGGCTATCGAGTAAATAGCCGTCCTTGTCACGTTTTGTGCCGCGACTCGATACCACAGCAACCTGACTGCCATCTGGACTTGCGGCCACGCTCATAGCCTGTCGTTCGCGTCCGGTACCGGCAAGTACCAAATCCTTATTTTTGCCATCGACATCCATCTTGTATACATCGTACTTGCCGCTTTGCTTTGTCACGTACACTACCGGTTGTGCTGGCACAGCTTTAACACTGAAGACATCCTTGGTTGCTGCAGCAAAGGTAAGGTTTTCGGTGCGATATTCATCGGCTTCTATCTTAACCGTCAATGTTTCAGTCTTCGGGTCTTCTACAGACAGGATGATTTTGCCGTTTTTGTCAGCATAGGCGCTGGCTTCGTCGCTGGTAGCCTCCGCCTTAACCGGCTTACCAGACAAGTAATCTGTGACTTCAAACACATACTGTGCACCGGTAGCTTTCAGTTCAAGGTCTCCTAAAGGATTTGACCCCCAGCCAAGCACGATAGTTTTTTGTACGGGCGCAAACGCTACCCGCTCTACCTTTAGTTGCTGCTTGCCGAGCTTGAGGAAACTAAACTTCACCTCACCATTTTCATCCGTTTTAGTAGTGGCGTTACCGAGACTGACTGATACATTTTTGAGTGGCAAATCAGTTGCACCATCAACAACTCTCAGCGAGGCACCGCTGCGCACACCAACCAGATTAAGCGCAAAATACCGACTGGTTGGCCAGACGGCCGCTGCCATGAGCAATACCAACACTGCCCCAACTGTACTCCATCGGGCAGCGGGGTTCTGCCACCAGGTCCGAAAGAAATTCCTAAGTTTATCCTTGAAACCTTCTGGTTTTTTCTCGGTTTGCTTCTTGGCAGCCGCATCTTCAGCCTCTAAAACTTTATCGAGGTCTTCTTTGACAATGGTATCAATTGCCGCGTCAGTGCTGAGCTCGTCTAAACTTTTGGTTGCATCGATTTGTTCGGCATCGTCTGAGTCTGCCGCCTCAGAATCTCCATTCTCATTTTCCGTTGTCTCAGCTGGCGTATCGCCTTCAGTAGTCTCAGGCTCTTTCTCTTCTGCAGATTTTTGGGATTCTGCTGCTTTGTCCTGATCCTCCTCGTCAGTACCAGGTAGCTTCGGCGCGGTCTTGGTTTCGCTAAATATGTCGATTGCTGGTGGCTGGGCCGCCTCGCCTTTTGTGGTCGGTTCATTTTTGGGCTTAGACTCAGGTATAGATTCAGCCGGCGGATCTTCGCGCCGCAAATCCATCATGGCATCGACTTTTTCTTCAAGCTGCTGCTCAGGTGTCAGTTCACCATCTTTTTGTTTTTTATTACGCATATGCTTTCTCTGTAAGTACTATAGCATATACACTGAACTTATGTCATTGTACCCTACCATCGACGCTGCGATTGCTGATCAAGCCACCGTCCACCTCACTAAGCACGACCCAGTGCTCGCACCATTGATTACTGCAGTAGGTCCGTGCACGATTCGGCCGCACACGAACTACTACCGAGAACTCGTTGAGTCCATCCTCGGCCAACAGCTGAGCGTCAAAGCCGCTGCCGCGATTGAAGCGCGATTTATCGCACTGTTTGACGGGGCATTCCCCTCGCCTGAACAAATTTTGAGCGTTAGTATTGAGGAGTTGCGGGCAATCGGCTTTTCACGTCCCAAAGCTGGCTATATCCAGGATTTGGCTACCAAGGTGTTGACGGGTGATGTGCAATTTGACCATTTTGATACACTGCCGAATGAGGAGATTATCCGTGAGCTGACAGCAGTCAAAGGCATTGGTGAGTGGACCGCTCACATGTTTTTGATGTTTTGTATGGCCAGAACCGACGTGCTGCCCGTAGGCGACCTCGGTATCCGCAACAGTATGCGCCGACTCTACAACCTCAGCGATCTACCCTCACCCGAGCAAATCACCGAAATTGCAAACACCAACAAGTGGCATCCGTACGAATCAATCGCTAGCTGGTATATCTGGAAAGCGCTCGATAACGAACCGAACCAAAATCGCCGCGAATTATAACCTCCTGTCTATAGATCCATATCCGCAAGATATTTGCTCGGATCCCCCAGATATCGACGCCAGTACTCCACGAGCTCGAGTTGCTCCCACGCACTCCGCCTGAAGCCGTGTGCGCCAAACTCCACAACACCCGCACCAGGCAATGCCGAAAGTATCGGCGAATGTGTCACACAAATAACCTGCGAGCCATTCCTCACCACATGCGCCAACTGTTCCATAAGCAATAAGCATGAGTGGAATGACAGTGCGGCTTCCGGTTCGTCCAGCAAGTACAACCCCTTCTCTTGAAAACGACCAAACAACACCTGCAAGTATCCTTCGCCGTGACTAACTTCACCAAGATGCTTATCGCCATAACCCGAAACCCTGTAATCACTCATGAATTCAAATACTCCCAGTGCTGTCTCTGTCCGTAGGAAAAATCCAGGCGACTTATTCGCTTTCATCCGGCGCCCTTCAAGGGTTAACCCAAGTGAAAGTCGCTGCCCGAGCGGACCTTTTGGTGCAGCTGGAGCATATCTCCGCTTGCCGTGCCCGCCCCGCACATCAAATCCGTACGCTTCAGCAATGGCTTCGATAACTGTTGATTTTCCTGATCCGTTTTCACCTACAAAGAAGGTAATTGGCTGCTCAAGCCGTAGCCCCTCAGCTGCAATCTGACGGATTACCGGTACATTAAATGGCCACTGGCCTGTGTCTACGGGCTGTATTACTCCTAAGTCCTGCACTACCATCACTGTATAGCGATCGACTGGAGCATTGCTTTAATTGAGCTGCTGAAGTTTGCATCACCCCACTGCTTCAGCGAGAGTGTCATTGGCTCTACGTTGACGCAGCCGGCGCCAACGCACTGCCCAAACGTCACACTGATAATAGGATCAATCTGGGAAATTTCTGTTTGGAGCACCGCCTGCCCAACCTGATAGCCGTAATCACCGGTGATATACAGTGTATCAACCCCCTCAACGCCTTCAGAAAATGCCGCAAACGTGAGATAGGTTGAAGCCCGCTGAGCCTGGGTTGGCTTGGTGTAGGTAATGAGTTCTGATTGCTTCGTCGCGAATGCATCGCCGCTTTTGAATTCAGCGAGCTGGCTGTTCTTTGGTCGAATGGTCATAGTGACTTTGCCCTGAACCTCAAGCCCGCCGGCAGACTGAAGGGCAACTTGTGGCGACACTACCGTGAGCGCATTTGGGTCAGACTCATCAACTTTCCATGTATCAGGATATTGGAAGCTTAGGAAAAATCGTGATGAATCATAGGTTTTTGTCTTATCTGAACTAAGCGACGAGCTCTGGCTCTCCACTGTATTTTCAGTCGACTGCTCAGTAGACTTTTCTTGCCCACCATCACTGCGTAACGCAAACCAATACGTCGCCGCACCAGCCACTGCTACCAGCGCTAACACCAACACTATGACGAGCCACTTCTTCTTGCCTTTCTGTGAACGTTTCCGCTTACTACCCTGAGTAATGTGCTCCTGAAACACCTGTGCAGCCTTCTCGGCACGCTTGTTGTGCCGGTCCCAATCCTTGTCATCCGTCAACTGGGTGTTTTGGTTATTCTGTGGCGGTTGCTGCACGTCACTCATACCCAAAAGTATACGCTTTTTACAAATTCAGTAAATCATCCAGAGCAGGTCGCACGAAATCAGCAATCAGTTGATGCTCTTCATTGTTCGTATGTAAACCGTTAGCAAATCACTCTTTGTTGCTATCAAATATATTTTGAAACGCTTCGAAAACAGGTACATGGGCAATGTTATTCTGTCGGCAAACAGCTCGCATCTCTGTATCAAACTCAATTACAAGTTCGACGTTACTCGTTGGTGGTTTTGATGCTGAGTTCCTTGAGCTGAGCGTCGTCGACGGCGCTCGGGGAGTTCATCATAACATCGACACCTGAGCCGTTCTTTGGGAAGGCAACCACCTCGCGGATGTTAGTTTCGCCGACAAGCTCCATGAACATACGGTCGATGCCAAATGCGCAGCCAGCATGTGGTGGTGCGCCGTACCTGAAGGCGCTCAACATACCGCCGAATTTTGCATCAACATATGACCTGTCATACCCGAGCACGCCGAAGACTTCGTACAGCACTTCAGGGTTGTGGTTGCGCACGCCGCCTGAGCAGATTTCGTAGCCATTCATGACCATGTCGTACTGGTCGGCGATGATACTGAGCTTGTCCTCGGCTTTCAGCGCCTCAACCCCGCCTTTCGGCATACTGAATGGGTTGTGGCCGAAGTCGAGCTTGTTGGCTTTATCGTCCCATTCATAAAACGGAAAGTCGACAATCCAGGCGAGCGCGATGACGTTTGGGTCTTTGAGGTTGAAATGATCGGCAAATTCACTACGCAGTCGGCCGAGCACTTTGTTTACGACTTTGCGCTCGTCGGCGCCAAAGAATACGACATCGCCGTCAGCAGCGCCAGTCTTCTCGCGGATGGCTGTGAGTTCCTCAGGCTTCAAGAACTTGGCAATCGGCGACTTGATTTCACCATTTTCAAACGTCAGATACGCCAACCCGCCAGCGCCTTCTTGCTTGGCAATTTCGGTGAATTGATCGATTTGTGATCGGCTGAGACCACTGGCACCTTTCACGCAAATTGCCTTGACCGCCCCGCCCTTTTCGATGGCACCCTTGAAGACGCCAAATTCGGTACCGGCCAACACGTCAGACAATTCAACTAGCTCCATGCCAAAGCGCAAATCCGGCTTGTCTGAGCCATAGCGCTCCATTGCCTCTGCGTACGGAATGCGCGGAATGTCTTCGCTTAGCAGTTTTTTGCCCGCAAAATCGGTTACCAGTTGGCGAACAAGTGGATCCATCGTACTGCGGACTTCTTCGCCATCTTCGACAAATGACATCTCAAGATCAAGCTGATAAAACTCACCGTACAGCCGGTCTGCCCGTGAATCTTCGTCGCGGAAACATGCCGCCAGTTGGTAATAGCGCGGTACTCCGCCGACCATCAACAGCTGCTTGAACTGTTGTGGTGCCTGTGGCAAGGCGTAAAATGTACCGGGATGCAGCCGGGACGGAATCAGAAAGTCTCGTGCACCTTCTGGGCTGCTGTTGGCCAAAATCGGCGTTGCGACCTCGGTAAAATCATTTTCCTCCATGAAAGTGCGGATGCGCTTATACAGCTCAGCTCGTTGCTTCAGGCGCTGCTGCATTTTCGGACGGCGCAGATCGAGGTACCGATGCTTCAGGCGCAGTTCTTCATTAGCCTGCGACTCGGTATGAATTTGGATTGGCAGCGGTTCGCTGCGGTTTAGGATGGCCAGGTTGGTCACTTTGACTTCGATATTGCCGGTTTCGATATTTGGGTTCTTGAGCCCCTCTTCGCGCTCGCAGACTTCTCCGCTAGCTTTCAAGACAAACTCGTCGCGCAACTGCTCGGCCGCGGCAAACGCTTCGGCTGACTCCGGCTGGATCACTAACTGCGTAATACCGGTATGGTCACGTAGGTCGATAAAGATCAGACCGCCATGGTCACGCCGTGACTGCACCCAGCCCTTCATTTCAATGGTCTGGCCAATTTTTTGTACGGTATCGGCCGCTAAGGTTCGTTCCATGTGTGTTCTCCGTTATATATCGTGATGTGTGAGCCAGACAGGGGTCGGTAGCACGAAACTAGGCGCTCGCTAGCTCGCTGCCCCGTGGGTTCATATTAGAATGCTGCATCACGTTCATTTACGATTACTCTACCACTTCTAGGTCGGGTTGTCCATCGTCATAGTCAGCGTGTTGTGCCTGCCTGTCGTCATGCTCTTTACGCGCCTTGGCAGCTGCAACCGCGCGCATGTCATCATACTTATCAAACTCATCGACGATCTGCTTGCCAATTACCTGCTCAAGTACGTCTTCAATGGTAATAATGCCGACAAATTCTTCGAAACTATTCACGACAATAAACAGATGGTGCTTGGTTTTGAGAAAGGCCTGGAGCACCTGCGCTAGATAAAAATCTTCGTGTACATAGTAGACATCCTCATGCATCACATCGCGAACATGACCTTTAACCTGTTTCTTGACCATATCCCGCAAGTACAACGTCCCGACTATGTTAGTGTTAGCATCCTTATACACAGGAAACCGGGAATGCCCGCTTTGGTATAGCTCGTCCATTAGCTTTGGGCCTATTGGTTCTGATTCACTGATGAGTTTTACGGCGCGCAACGGAACCATAGCATCAGCAACAAACCGATCACCGTACTCGAGCGCGTGGCTGACCAGGTCAATATCTTCGACTGGTATCCGATTATCGGGATGATTGCGCTGACGGTCTAGTAGATTTAATAGGTCTTCTTTCTCATATAAACCGGTCTGTACGTGAACATGACGAAAACGTAGGAAAAAATCACCAATGCGACGAAGTACGGGATATAGTAAGCTGACCAGTCGCGTAATCAGGGGCGACAACCACCGTGCAAGGAGTAGACTAAACGACGTGAGACTGGTTGAGGGCAGCCACAAAAAGCCAACCCACACAAAAATACCTACCAACAAGAACGCAAACCACGGCTCAACCGAGCGCGACATAATCACAAACGCAAGTGCAGCACTGACTGTCACAATACCCCAAAGTAGCACCTTGAGACTCACACCGTAGCTTACCGGTCGGTAGAGTAGTTCGGCGATTTGATCACCTGCTCTGGCCCGGCGCTTGAGCTCTTTGACAGGGTAGTGATAGTACGTTCGCTGCAGACCTATTGCTAGAAGTGTAATACCTGCGAAAAGTAGGCCAAAAAGAAATGATGCCATGTGCTTATCTTACGCTGTCTGGTGATAATTTTGAAGCAAGACAGAGACCGAGAGATGGTATACTAGTAGTGTTTACAAAGTTGGAGGAGTAATGGATAAACGTTTTTTGGCCGTAGTTGGTGCGATTATTATTATTTTTGTCGGGTTTTTGCTGGTACGAGGCAACGACAAGGCAGAAGCACCTGAAACAAGCGCAAAGCCAAGCAACCATACACGTGGTGAGGGTGCGAGCGGCGTGACCTTAGTTGAGTATGGCGATTTCCAGTGTCCAGCCTGTAAGCAGTATTATCCGATGGTCGAAGAACTCGTCAGCAAATACTCTGAGGATATTACGTTCCAGTTTCGCAACTTCCCACTGACCTCGATCCACCCGAATGCGTTTGCTGCGTCGCGCGCTGCTGAAGCCGCAGGCAAGCAAGGTAAATTCTGGGAGATGTATGACAAGCTCTACGGAGGTCAAAACGACTGGGCTAACGCTTCGCCGCCAAATAAAATTTTCGAGACATATGCCAAGCAGCTGCAGCTAAATATTGAGCAGTATAAGAACGACTTTAAGAGCACGCTCGTAAACGACACGATCAATGCCGACCTAGCCGAAGGCAGCAAGCTAGATATTACCGGTACACCTGGCTTTGTACTTGACGGCAAACGTATTGACAATCCAAACTCACTCGAGGCGTTTTCTAAACTGATTGACGACGCTATCGCTAAGAAAAAGCAGAATAAAAAAGACTAGGTAGTAAAAGCCAACCAATAAAATACCGGGAGTTGCTCCCGGTATTTTATTGCAGTGACAGGTTAGTACTGCAAGTATTCCCGCCATACCGGCCGGTAGACGGTGACTGCGATCTTCTCTCTTGAGGAGATCATGCGGACTTTAACTGACATATTTTTCTCCGATGAGCCAGCCCCAGCCCACTCCACATGCGCTGGTTCGGTTCCATGTTTGTGTTAGTTTTTAAATGTTTTTGTCTCTAGTGATCCTACTTTTGGCGACCACTTACAGTGACTACCCGCACTGTATCAAACTATGCTTATGCTTGTCAAGAATTTTGCTCGCGCGGCACGCGGACATATAGCCATTCGCGCGCGACATAACGGGTTACGCTCGGGAGCAAGCCGGCAACACTAAAGTTATGCTGCCGAAGTGCACCTCGTATTTGGGACGAGGACACTTCGGGGCGAGCGCTGTCCATAATACTCACTTGACTTGGCGTCAGCTGTAAATGCGCGATTGTGGCATTTATCGCCGCAAGCTCACTTTGGCCCCGAACACTCACCACAAAATGACAAGTAGTGGTGAGCTGCTTCACATTCGGCCAGTCAGGGACATTCACGAACACATCCGCACCCATGAGCAGCACGAGCTGTGCGTGCTGAAAAGTCTTCATGAGCTGTGGTAGTGTACGATTAATACGAAACTGTTTATCGACGAGCTCTATGATGTTCAGAGCCTCATGCGGCTTGAGTGCCCGCTTGAGCATGGCGACACGGTGTTCGTAATGCTCGGCACCTGGCTTACTGCGCGGCCTACGTTCCGGCAAAAAATATACCTCACTCAAGTCGGCTTCCTGGATGGCTTGCAGCGCAAACCCAATATGCCCAGCATGCACTGGGTCAAACGTCCCTGCATAGATACCAATTTTCACCTGTTGTTTCTGCAAATCCATACATATAGTATACCGGGCCAGAGTGCCTGCTATGCTTTCTTGTGGCAGCTTCCGCAGTATTTCTTTACACTGCTGGAGTTATAGGCATAGACTATAGCTTTAGCACCACACCCAGGACATGCACGCACTGTATCTTTCACGATCTTTTCGTCGCTGCGTGCCCCTAATTTGTAGGCAAGGTCTTTGCCCTCATGAGAGTTTCGGTCTACCCCTACCAGCCCGCAACTACCTGCACCGCACGAGCCTGCTGGAGGTGCCAATTCTTGTACCTGCGTTCGAAGTATCTCGGCCTCTTGATACATACCTTGCAAACGTAAGCTATGCACCTGCCGGAATCCATCAGCTGTCGCTTTATTAAAGATCATTTCTGCCTGCTCAGGATCTGCCTCAGCAACATGTAATAATTTCTGATTGATGTAGTCTTCTACCATCAGGGTAGCGAGCGCGTGATCGGTATTTTTCTCGAGCAATTCTTCAACATATTCTGCTAGTTCTTCGGCTTGGCCTAAGCGCTGTTCCTTGCGCGCCTGGGCTTCGAGAGGAATAATGCTGTAGTCTTTAGGGTGGTCATCTTCCACCACCTCGCCGATAAATATATTTTTGCCTGATTTTTCGGTCGCAATCTGATCAGCAACCCGCAGCACATCAATTACCCCGGTAATTTGCTGCTTCGATACAATACCGGTAGTGTTGTGTATGGCAGTTTTATCTAACTCTATATTGCTGTCGGGGATAATATGTAAAACCCTGAATGTCTCGACAATCACTTCGTCAGTTATATATTCTCCTGATACGCCAAGCTGCTCATGAAGTACAACCCCATCCTCAAAACTATCGTAGTTGAGCATTTGCTTACGAACCTCAGGCGCATAGCCGCCATATGCGCTTGTGAACTTATTCTTTTTGACGTCTCGCTCATACGCATCAATTGCCCACTGTGTGCATGGAGATACGTGTATGGCTGCCATGTCTTTCGAGGCAGGGTGCTTGATGATTTCTTTATGTGTCTGCACTCTCACATGGTCGTTAATACGTCGCTCAATCTCCTCGGTCTCAGCAAGCGGCGTCAGGCCATTTTCAACCATCTCATCAACCGATAAACCTCCAGTATATAGCTGATCTGTGGTTGAGTCATACACCTGTGTCGTAGGCTCAAAATATTCCCAGCCGTTCTTACGATAGGCCTCGGCTAATTTTCGCTCACAATCGAGCAGTAGCTCACCTCTTGCCGCTTGATATTCACCGCTCTCGGCTCCATATGTCTCTTTAATGGCGGCAGTCTTCGCGGCCGTTCCGAGCGCATCTACATCCAGAATCGCTTCTTCAAAATGTCCGTCAATAAGTTGTTGCCGTCTGCGCTCCACGGTCGCTTCGGCTTGCGTGCGGGCTTCCTGTCGTACAACTCTGAGCCACGGGGTTTTGTCTGCGTGTATTGCTAAAAACTCTGTTGCCGCTTCAAACGTCGAACTGTACGGTTCGCAAAACTCTGGCTGCTGTGCAAGAGGGACTGGATACTCTGCACCGACAGCCATTGGATATGCAATGGATTGTTGCGGTGTTGGAAATGTAATTACTTCGCCCATTTGCCCTCTTTCTTGCGAGCAAGAGGGCTATAATAGCCATGCTCCTGCTCGGGAGTCTTTCTTCCGTGTCTGGCTTCCTGTCATGAGACAAACCTTGCGGTTTTTCTCATCGCGCGGGGCGACGAAATGAATTCGTCGTCTCCGGCTGCTCTTTTCCATTCGAGCAACAGATTACAGTTGCGGCACAGCTCAGGAATTGCACCTGATTCCGGTTACGTTTTTAAAGCTTACTTGGTAGTATAGCAAGTTGTTGTCACACTAGATATAGTATTTTTAAACACAATTCCACACTAGCTGTAGCGTTACTTTACTTCTAGGCTAGCGAGTGCGTCCTCGAGAATTTGGTAATCTGGGTTAATACTGTGGTCAACATATACGAAGAAGAAGGTGCGTGCACCCGTCCGCGACCCCTTAAGTGGAATGCCGACTTTGCTGCCAACCGTGCCAACCCCCACAACATTACGCGAGCGATTCGCCATATCACAGCGAAAATCAACCCCTTGCCATTTGGCCGGTAGCCATTCGACCTTTGGGTCTGGCACACTCGGTTGCGCCCCGGTAAACGCCACGCAATTCTCTGAGACCGAACCGGTTACAATGATTTTATTGTTATCGACTGATACCGGCAACAGGCGGTTGAAGGCTTTCTCCGCATCAAATCGGTCGATATACACTTCTAGTGTACGTTGGTCAGTATTTTTCTTTGTAGCCTGGAATGAATAGAGATTGTGCGGTTCGCTGTTATGACCCTTAAGGATCCAGTCTTGGGGCAACTTAATACTAAAGCCGTCCTGGTCAAAAACCTTACGATCATCGACCTCCTCGACCGCATATTCACGAGTAATTGCCAACGGTGTTGTCGGTTTAGTATCACCTTCCTGGGTCAAGCGAAATAGAAAGTAGCCGCCTGCGCCGAAGGGCACAAGCAGTAGCACCAGGATAACAAGCCAGATATGTTTTTTGGCCTTCCGTTTGCTTCGCCGACCCAGCCGATACATACTTAAAATGCTTTCGTTTACTCTCTATAGTATACAGGAGCGGTGTACGGGCTTTACACCTGGCTTATCTCGGGCGCTATAGACTCCTCCAGCGCTGCTAACCGCTCAGTGAAGCTACTGGCAGCCGCATCAAGCCCAAGTATTTTGAGTGTGTCGATGAGCGTATGTAGCTGTCCAATTGCTACCTCTGAATTCTGACTGCCCTGCTCGGCCGCTTGAAAGAAGTGTTCGACTTTGTCAACGAGCCATTTTTCTTCTGACGGCGCCACTTGGTTGGTACTCACTGGTTTTTCCGTAGCGCTAATGACTTCGAGCGACCTGGCGCTGCGATCACGCTTACGAATATGCCCTCGCTTGATCAGGTTATTAACATGTAAACTCACGGTCGCAACCGAGGTGTAGCTACAGCCGGTCATAATCTCACGGTAGCTCGGGCTGTATCCGTGTTCGTTGATAAAGTTTTCGATAAATGTTAGGAGTTCACGCTGTTTCTTGCTCGGGCGGACTGATTTGCTATCATCGACTGCATCCATAAGCATTATTATGCCACAGTTGAGACGCTCCCAACCGACAATCGCATAGCCACTGTCTCAAACAACTGAGCAACTTTTTCACCGTCCTGATGCAAATAGTTAAACTGCGGTAACCCTACTCCGCCAAGTTCTTCGTAAAGCGCCATCGTACATGGATTTAGCGAGCTTGGGATTCCGCCTACCTTTCGGTCCCGCTGACGCCAGCGCTCCCATAGAACAACGAGGCTTGCCGTGTTCGCTCATACCGCTAACCTGCCAGCCGTACGCACGAATAGACACTGCAGCACCCCGAAAGATATTCGCTACCTGCTATTCCAAGTCCTCGTCTCGCATATCACAATTATGTCATGTGGGTAGCTCTTATTTTTTACTTGAACACCCAGTGTTTATACCAGAGGAATTTCCAAATAGTGAAAAACCATGCGGAAATAAAAAGTCCGATAAATGGTGTAATACCGAACCATTTAAGGCCACCGACGATGGCATAATCGAGTGGCACGTTAACGAGACTGATGGCGCTAAAGCGCGCAAATAACGCCCTTTCGGTGTGCGCCCGGCTTTCCTCACGGAATGCGACAAAGCGCTGTACCAGATAATTAACCGTCCATCCAGAGAGGTCAGCAACAATTTTAGCAATCCACCACTCCCATGAGAACACACCATACAGCACAGAAAACACCAGATAACCCGTCACAAAAAATCCGACTCCACCAAAGTTATACAGCACAAACTGCCGTAGTGTGCGTTTAGACGGCTTTCTTGACACGGCGCTTTCCTGTTGCTAGGTTGTACATTCCGATAGCCAGACCTGCCATACCCCACCACACATACGCCAACGTATCATCAGTCCAGGCATGTGAAAGTAAGTTGACGAGCACAAGGCCAATAAAGCTTGCGAGTAGTACTTGGGGTAGAACTTCGTGAGACTGCTGCCATAACAAACGCATGACAGCGGCACAAATAGCTATAAACAACGTGAGGCCAAGTATGCCGACCTCCTGGCCGACTTGTAGGAAATAATTCTCGGCCAAGCGAGCTCCGCCATCGTTATAATTCGACGCTGGCCCAGCAGTCCCAGGACCGCGCCCAAGCGGCTCTTGCAACACATCTCTCAAACCACCAGTAAGTGCACTGGCTCTGTTTTCATTCGAGCTAATATGCGCAGCTGAGTGCTCGTCCGTATGAAACACAAGATTCTGAACCAAGTCATTGTCACGCATCACAAACACGACGCCAGACACAACAATGACCAGACTAGCCGTTCCAATACCTATATACCGCCTTTGACGCCTGTCCGCGAGCAACCAACATAGTGTAAATAATGCCAAAAATACACCTAGCCAGGCACTACGCGAATACGTACCGATTAGCACTATAAATGCAGCTGCCAGCATAAAAATTAGCTTGGTACTCTTGCGAGTTGCTGCGTATATACCAACAATGGCTGTAATGATTATGACCAGGTATGCCCCAAGTGGATTAGGTCCTCTGAGTGTCGACTGCGCACGCGCATACTCCGGCTTTTGATCAACCGCAATATACGGCGCAATGGTGCTCGTGTCATACCCGAAATGTTTCAAAAAATCAGCGGGCAAGACCATGAACTGTAGCAGACCAAACCCAATTACTAAGCTAGCCGGGACCAGCAAAAGCCTACGCCATGATACTTTCAGCCAGTCGCGCCACCAAACACCGATTACCAAGCAAACTAGAAAGAAGATCAGAAATCGCAAATTACTGATGTATGCATACCCGAGAGCAAACGGAGTCACCTTGCCAGCCGCCAGCGCCACCAGACCTGCCATAAATTGTAATGCTGCGTACGCACCTATAAGGAGCGCTAGCATTTGTACACGCGGAAACCAGTCAGATAGACGAAGCTTGTGGCGAGCCAGCAGAAGATATAGCACGCCTACCGCAATAAACAACAGTAGTAGCTCTTTCCATAACCGAAGCGCCGTATAATGCCCAAAGACACTGGAGAGCCAGACTGTCATAAACGCATGGAATGGGATCAGCACTAAAATCGCTACCGTAACATTCCGGAGCCACCGAGAGATGAATGCGTCTTGAGGCCTCTGCATAGTGTTACAATCAGTATAACAATGAAAAACAGCCTTTCACTGATATATAACATTTGCTTGGTGGTGGGAGATTTTTTGGCATTGGTTGCGGCATTTGTGGGCGCATACATTATGCGTGTTACTTTGAGTGATGACCCTTTTCCGCATCAAATTCCTTCAGACACGTATCTTGGTGTATTCCTGGCTGTATTACCGTTTTGGATTTTGATATTTGCGCTGCTCGGGTTATATAACAGCTCAATTTATGAAAAACGCTTTGCTGAATTTGCGCGACTCGCAGTTGGCTCATTTATCGGCTTTTTGTTTGTGTTGTTTTGGGATTTCGTGCGCGTCGACCCGATTTTCCCAGCAAAACTCGTGCCGGTTTATGGTTTGGTTTTCGGCTTTTTGTTCCTGGTGCTATTCCGGACTATCGCCCGTGGTATCAAAACCATGCTATTCCGCTTCAACATCGGTATTACGCACATCTTGATTGTGGGTAATACCGAAATCGCTGCCGAGCTTCGCGATTCGCTCAAGCATACCGAAAAAACTGGCTATAGAGTGCTTGGCATCGTTGGGGACAAGCGCCGCAATGTAACTGCAGATTTCGCTTCATTCGCCGAAGCACTCGAAGCAGTAAAAGGTTTGCCATTCCATGGCATTGTCCAAACCGAATTGTACGCCGACGAGCTAAAGAACCGCGAAATTTTGGACTACGCCCAAACACATCACATTAGCTATCGGTTCGTGCCAGGCAATAGCGAACTGTTCGTCGGTAATATCGATGTCGAGCTCTTCCGCTCCTCCATCCCCGTTATCACCGTGCACCAGACTGCGCTGCTCGGCTGGGGAAGGGTTGCGAAACGGGCATTCGACGTAGTGATAGGCTCAGTTATCCTCTTGCTGGCATCGCCGCTCATGCTGCTCATTGCCATCATTAATAAGTTAATTGTCGGCAAAGTCTTCTTTAAGCATACCCGCCTCACGCGCTACAATCAGGAGTTCCAGCTGTACAAGTTTCAGTCACAACACCCGAAATATGACGGCACCACACCAGAGGAGGCTTTTGAAATGATGGGTCGCCCGGAACTCTCCAAAATTTACCGCGAGAATGGCGACTACCTACCCAAAGATCCTCGCAACACAGCATTTGGCAGGTTCCTGCGAGCTTCAAGCCTGGATGAACTTCCTCAGCTTTTCAATGTTATTAAGGGGGACTTAAGTCTGGTTGGTCCGCGCGCACTTATTCCACAGGAGCTCGATGTATATGCTAAAAAACACACGATATTAAGTGTGAAATCTGGCCTCACCGGCCTTGCCCAAGTGTCAGGTCGACGCGACATTTCGTTTGAGGAGCGACGCAAACTCGATCTGTACTACGTCCAGAACTGGAGTTTCTGGCTCGATATCATGATTCTGTTCAAGACAATCCGGGTCGTACTCGACCGAACTGGAGCAAAGTAATGGTTAAAAAAGAACTGCGCGTTGCCATTGTGCACGACTGGCTCGTCGGGGGAGGGGCTGAGCTCGTGGTGGAGCAGTTGCATGAAATGTTTCCGGACGCGCCGATCTATACATCATACGCGACCGACGAGTGGCGCAGGCGTCTCGACAACAAAGTTGTGACGGGCTGGCTACAGCACCTCGGCAAAATCCGAAAATTCATACCAGTACTTCGAATTTGGTGGTTCACAAGACTTAACTTGTCAAGTTTTGATTTGGTAATTAGTTCTTCCGGAGCTGAGGCAAAGGGTATAAAAACCAACAAAAATACTTTACATGTTAACTATTGCCACGCCCCGACTCACTACTACTGGAGCCGTTATGACGAATACATGAAACGCCCCGGCTTTGGCAAATTTGACTGGCTGGCGCGCATCGGGCTACGACTACTCGTGGCACCGCTCCGCAAATGGGACCTGAAAGCCGCCCAGCGCCCCGATTATATTATCGCCAACTCCGCCCATATCCAGCGCGAAATCAAAAAATACTATGGCCGTGACTCGGTGGTGATTCATCCGCCCGTGTACTTTGAGCGTTTTCAAAAGCATGAAAATCAGGTTGACCGACGCCATGGATTTATAATCTCAGGCCGCCAAACACCATACAAACGCTTTGATTTGGCTATACGAGCATGCAGTGAGCTAAAACTCCCTTTGACCGTTATTGGTGCCGGGCCCGACCATGAACGACTCAAGTCTCTGGCTGGGCCGACAGTGAAATTTTTAGGTAAGGCCCCCGATGCCATCTTGGAGCAAGAATTTGCCCGCGCATCTGCGTTAATTTTCCCAGGAATTGATGATTTTGGTATAACACCCGTTGAAGCGATGGCTTCCGGTACGCCCGTTATCGCCTATGAAGCTGCTGGCGCACTCGATTACGTAGTCCCGGGCAAGACCGGTGAATTCTTTGCTCCGCACACCGTTGAGGCCCTGAAAGTTGCGCTCCAAAATTTCAAACCACAGCAGTACGATGCTGCCGTTATAGCCAAGCACGCCCTCAAATTCTCAAAGCAAACCTTCCGGCGCAAGATGCACGTATACCTCAAGAAAATTACTACAACGTAGCCCAAAGCTGCTCAAAGAGGAGTTTCTGCATAGAGGCCGTACCGGAATCTTCAATGACTACGCCATAAGGAGTAAAGTCACTCGAAATTGAAATATGCGCTACCTTATTGCCGTAGATCAACGTGTAACTCGAGATGCCACTGCGGGCCTCAGGAAGCCACTTGCGCTCAGATATAGGCGCAGGGTCACCGCCCTCGCCCACTGCAATCACCTTGACCGCAATCCCTTCTGCGATGCGGCGTTCCGTGAATTTCGGAAACTTCCGATAAATGTACTGACGCAGTGGCCGAGATGAATACGCATAGTACCTTGGGTTGTCGAGCTTCCGGCACGTCTGTAGTACGTCCCGCAAGATCGCAACAACTCCTTCGGCATCTTCGTAGTAGCGCACAACCGGACGGCCCTCAGGCCGAGCAGACTTTGAGGACAACATCGGCACAATGGCCTCGGCCGCCTTTTGTGCCTCAAGCAGACTCTTGCGCTTGTCGCGTATCATGTCGAAGATACGCTCGGGTGATTCAGCTACAAAATACTCTCGTTTCCCTGTTGTTCGTGTACTCACTAATCCCTCTTCTACCAACCGTTTCAAGATTTCATATACCGAGCCACGGTTGATGTCTGTTTTGTCTGCTACCTTACGTATCGACACGGCCTCGAGTTCGAGGAGTGCTAAATAGACATGTGCGTCCTGCTCGGTCAACCGCAGCTGCTTGAATATATCGAGTAATTTTTGCTCGCTTTTCATACATTTCACTATACAACAACTAAAATTTTGTCAAAAAATTGTTGCCAATTTTATTGTCGCCTTTATGCATACAAGGTATAACTATTTCCTATGCCCACATACGAAGCGCACATACCGGAAGAGATTGCTAGGGCTTACGGCCTCGAACACATCACTGAAGCACAAAGGCTTTCAGGTGGACTCGTCAATCAAACCATATTGGTAACGAGTGATTCAGGACGACGAATACTACAAAGAGTCTCTGGCGAAATTCATCCACAATCCTACGAAGATACGAAAGTCGTAGCAGATCACTTGGTGACAAATGGGCTTCGTGCGCCTGTTCCTTTGCCTACGATTAGCGGCGAATTCTCCGCAACTGACCGCTCAGGATTTCAGTGGCGAAGTAGCGTGTATATAGAGTCTGACGGGGTACCTGACGATATAGACGGAGATCTTGTAAGTGCATCTGGCGCTTTGATAGGTGAATGGCACAAGGCGGCCAGTACGCTTGCCTATGTGCCAAAATTTGGTATTCCCGGCTTCCACAATACAGCGCTCTATGCCAGGCGACTCCGCGCATGCATGGACGCCTTACATGAAGATGATATACGAACTGCTCGCTTGTTACTCACAGTCGCCAGCAAGTCAATTCAGCTAAACGACCCTCACCAAATCATCCATGCAGATACAAAACCCGACAATATGACTTATGAGGATCGCGCGCCTACTGCCCTTATCGATCTCGACACGGTTATGCGCGGTTCTGTATTGACTGACATTGGGGACTTCTTACGCTCAGTCATTGGACGAACTATCAAAAAAGAATCAGAACAAGGGACCTACAGGGGACCGCACCTTGAATATATTGGAAAATTTATAGATGGCTATCTTGAGAGAAATGACCTAGCAATGCCGTATACGAAAGCCCTCCGGCATGTAAAGCATGCTACTTCGCTACTAGCCGCAGAACTTGGCATACGATATTTATGCGACATGACACTACGGGCAGATGAGCGTTATTTTGCTTGTGATGATCATAGCAAGCGTGCCAAACTTCAGCTGACAGTAGCAACCCTAGTCACTGAAGCAACGATTAACGATATGATAGGAGGGAAATAGTATGTGTGGAATTGTTGGATATGTTGGGCAGAAACAAACGGGGTCTGAGGTAGTTATTGAGGGATTGCGGGCGCTGGAGTACCGCGGCTATGATTCTGCAGGTATTGCATTCTTGAGATCGGATAAGACACTCTGTCTTGAGAAAGCTGTGGGCCGAGTACAAAATCTTGAGGGGCAGCTGGAACAGATTGACGACACCAAAGCCACTGCCGCTATCGGACATACACGCTGGGCAACACACGGCGCCCCAACAGTCGGTAACGCACACCCACACTACAATGCTGACCGCTCGATTGCGGTAACACACAACGGTATTATTGAAAACTACCTTGAGCTTAAGCAGGAACTGGAGGCGGCAGGCTACGAGTTCGTGTCCGAAACCGACACAGAAGTCATCCCTCATCTAATTGAGTTTCATACCAACCGTAGCAAAACATTTATATCCGGACTTGAAAAAGCAATTTCACGACTTCGCGGTGCATACGCACTGGCAATTGTTACGACGAAAACGCCTGACACTATATACGCTGCCCGTCTCTCAAGTCCGCTTGTACTCGGTATTGCGAAAAGCGCAGCCTATATTGCGTCCGACCCTATGGCAATTACAAGCCACACCAAAGATGTTGTGTATCTCAACGATTATGAACTTGCAGCAGTACATAAAGATGGCAGCTATGATATCCGTGACTACAAGCGCGCCCAGACTGTCAATCGTAAGGCGGAACGACTCGAACATAATCATGCTTCTGGTGAGCTCGGCAACTATGAGCACTTTATGCTCAAGGAAATGCACGAGATCCCGGACACCATTCGTGCCGCCACCCAAGGTCGCATTCGGCCGGACAGTAATACCGTTAAGCTCGGCGGCCTAGAAAGCGTGGCCGATCAACTGCGTTTTATCGATCGTATAGTTATCGTTGCCTGTGGCACCTCGTATTACGCTGGTCTGGTCGGCGAGTACTTGATCGAGGAAGTCGCCGGCATACCAGTGGAAGTACAACTCGCGAGCGAATTCAAATACCGCAATGAGCCGTTTTCGCGCGGCACCGCGCTACTTGCAATCTCACAGTCGGGTGAAACCGCCGATACGATTGCAGCGCTGAAGAAAGTTGAAAATTACGGCGTGTTGCGGTTGGGTGTCGTTAATGCGGTTGGCAGCACCATTGCCCGTATGACCGACGCCGGCGTCTACTGCCACGCCGGCCCCGAGCAAGCCGTTGCGTCGACTAAGGCATTTGTAGCGCAAGTGAGCGTACTAACCCTTATCGCACTCCACTTAAGTGGTGGTAATTCTTCACTCTATAAGCCAATTTTGCACGAACTCGAACACTTGCCAGCCAAAGCCGAGTCAATCCTTGCGCAGGCTAAAGATATAGAAAAACTTGCACACAAGTACAAAGACGCCCGTGACTTTTTGTTTATCGGCCGAAATTATGGTTATCCGTGCGCACTTGAAGGGGCATTGAAGCTAAAAGAGATTAGCTATATCCATGCCGAAGCCTACGCCGCGGGAGAAATGAAGCACGGCCCGCTCGCAATGATTGATAAAAACTTCCCTACCCTCGCGATCGCGACCGATTCGCCACTACTTGAGAAAACCATCAGCAACATTCAAGAGATCAAAGCACGAAAAGGGCCAGTATTTGCCATTGCAACCGAAGGGAATAAAGATATAAAACGCCTCGTCTCTGATACGTTTTATATTCCAGGTTCACTTGAACAAACCCAGCCAATTTTAATCGCACTTGTCGAAATGCTATTTGCATACTACGTTGCGATAGCAAACGGCCACAACGTCGATCGTCCCCGTAACCTCGCCAAGTCTGTCACTGTTGAGTAAACTATAAGTACTCGGTTTCGTTACGCTCTTCGAGTATGCTTTGAATGTCCTTGATTTTATCTATTTGGTCTTTGCGTATAACCAAGAGTGCGTCCTCGGTATCTACCACTACTATATCCTCAACACCAGCTACTGCTATGAGCTTGCCTTTGTCGCTGGTTTTTACGAGTGAACCAGTAGATTGCACAGTAATCACATTCCCGTCTTCGTAGTTTTCAAATCCGTCAGCAAAGAAATCATAGACTGAGCCCCACGTGCCTACATCCGTCCATTTGTACGGCAATAAGATTGCCATCGCCTCACCATTGTCCATGATATGCTTCGTGACTTCTTCGGTGGGACCCTTCTCCATTTCAGCGTAGATTTTCTCTATAGCCTCATTTTCGCCTGGTTTATCGAGCACGTCCTTGATCTTCATGAGCGCCTTGTGCCAATCAGGGCGGTATTTTTTGTACGCCTCAAGCATCAGTTCCGGATACCAGCATGTGTGATTGCTGTGTGCCACGACATGATAATCTTCGATAAGTTGTCTGGTTTCCTTGAGGCTCGAACGCCGGAACAGAAACTTGTCGATCTGGTAAGCCTCTTGGCCATTGTTGTGTACGCGTTCGCCCAGCTGCAAATAGTCAGCGCCCATGTTTGGCTCAGTAGCTTTTACACCGCCTGTGATAAATCTTTTGTGCTTGCTCACCAGCTGCTCGGCGTCCTGTATCATCTGCAAGAATTTATCTTCTGGCGAACGAATACAATCTGCCTGCACGACGAAGAATGGTTCATTCGGATGGTTCATGCTCAGTCGCAAATACGCCAGCCCTTCTGCGGGACCCCGGTCCTTCGGAATATCAGGCTCGACAATATAGTTTTTTAGCGGAATCTGCGGAGATTGCTCAGATACATACTTAATGAACTTCCGCTTTGTCCCTATGTAAATATCCTCGGGAGCATATACTTTCAAGAGCGTTTTTATTGTCTGTTCATACGTTGAACTATCGCCAACTATAGGCTGGAACTGCTTTGGCTTATTCTGACGTGAGTACGGCCATAGCTTCGTCCCCTGCCCCCCTGCAGTCACAATGATCTTCAATACATTCCCCTTTTATCTACAAATGCTTTCCTTTAGTATACCGTGTCTTGGTACGGTGCTGGCAATGGTATCATAGAGAAACATAGCTGCAAAAGGAGGAAGCCTGCGCATGGATAAACAAGTGTTGGATGAGGTTTTTAAGTCGTACGATATTCGCGGAAAGGTTGGCAGCCAGCTAACGCCAGAGCTACTCAATATGCTCGGCCAGGCCTTGGCTCTGTGGCTTCCAAAAAAAGGTCCGGTTGCAGTCGGTCGTGATATGCGTCCCGACTCAGAAGCACTTGCCAATGCCATGATTGAAGGCCTCCGCACGCAGGGCCGTGATGTGTGGGATATTGGAGAGGTAACAACTGACATGATTTACTTCACGGTAGGTCATTTTGAACTCGCTGGCGGCGCGGTCGTGACGGCTAGCCACAATCCGGGCGAGTATAACGGTATTAAGATCTGCCGTGAAAACGCCGGTGCCGTCGGCAAGGCATCTGGCTTGTTTGAACTGAAAGACATGATCATTGCGAATGATTTTCCTGAGTCAAAAGAAGAACAAGGCGCCCGCGAAGCTAAGGACGTGACTGAAGAATGGATTACACATGTGCTGTCGTTTATCGACGTGGATAAGCTGAAGCCAATGTCTCTTGCCGTAGATGCTGGTAATGGTATGGCCGGAAAGATCTTCCCAGAACTCGAGCCGTTTGTACCATGGGATATTACAGAAATGTACTTTGAACTGGACGGCACGTTCCCGAATCACGAAGCCAACCCGCTCAAATTTGAGACCTTGGCCGACATCATTAAAACCATCCGTGACAACAAGCTTGACGGTGGCATTGCGTTCGACGGTGATGGTGACCGTGCGTTCTTGATTGACGAAACCGGCGAAGTCCTGACCGGAGGTGTTATGTCAGCGATGATTGCCGAGTATTTCCTAAAGAAATACCCTGGCTCGACTATTGTGTATGATGCACGCAATAGCCGCACAGTTCCGGAAGTAATTGAGGCTAACGGCGGCACGCCGCTCCGTACGGTTGTGGGACATTCAAATATCAAGCTCTCGATGCGTGACGCCGACGCACCTTTTGGCGGTGAAGGTTCGGGCCACTTCTATTTCCGTGACAACTGGTATGCTGATTCGGGCTTAATTGCTGCGGTTATTGGCATCTACGTTGCCCAGCTGTCGGGCAAGAAACTGTCCGAGCTGCGCGAACAGTACACCCACTATTATGCTATCCCCGAAACCAACTTCGAAGTTGAAGATAAGCAAGCCATGATGCAAAAAGTAGAAGCCGCCTTCCCCGACGCGGAAATTGACCACCTTGATGGTGTGACAGTCAGCCTCGCAAACGGCTCATGGCTAAACGTACGCCCAAGTAACACTGAATCAATTTTGCGCCTCAATGTCGAAGCCAAATCCCAAGAAGATCTCGATGCACTCGTCAAAAAAGTCATGGAGCTACTCCAATAATGCGCATACTCGTAACTGGCGGCGCCGGATTTATCGGCTCACACACCACACTGACTTTGCTCGAGCACGACCACGAAGTCATCGTCTTAGATAACTTAGTGAATAGTTCCAAGGAATCTCTACGGCGTGTCGAGGAACTCAGCGGAAAAAAGGTCACTTTCTACGGGTTTGACGTACGAGACAAGGAGCATCTTGAAACTGTTTTTACAAAACACACTATCGATGCGGTGATACATTTCGCAGGGCTCAAAGCAGTGGGCGAGTCAGTAATGGAACCGCTGGAGTACTACCACAACAATCTCCTGTCCACGATTATACTCTGCGAGACCATGGCCGCACATAATGTGAAGCAATTGGTTTTCAGTTCCTCTGCAACTGTTTACGGTGACCCTGCAACCGTACCGATTACCGAAGACTTCCCGCTCAGCGCAACCAATCCGTACGGACGGACAAAGTTAATGGGTGAGCAGATTTTACAAGACCTCATTCGCACAAACAGTGGCTGGCAAATAAGCTTACTGCGATACTTTAATCCGATCGGCGCCCACCCTTCGGGTCGGATCGGCGAGGATCCAAACGGCCCACCCAGTAATCTCGTTCCCTATATATCACAGGTAGCTGTTGGAAAACGAGAGAAGCTGAGAGTTTTCGGAAACGACTACGATACACCAGACGGGACTGGTGTACGCGACTACATTCATGTAATGGATTTGGCCGAAGGGCATCTGGCCGCACTTCTATACCCCCCTAAGCCAAACTCAGCCGAAGTATACAATCTGGGTTGCGGCAAAGGGTATTCGGTCATGGAGGTAATCCATGCGTTCGAAGAAGCTTGCGGTAAACCCGTGCCCTACGAAGTCACCAACAGACGCGCGGGAGATATCGCTACCTGCTACGCAGATCCTTCCAAGGCAGAGCGTGAGCTTGGCTGGAAGGCAACTCGGTCACTTGCTGAAGCATGCCAAGACGCTTGGCGATGGCAATCACAGAATCCAAATGGTTATAAATAATTGTGTTGTAATATAAACATTTAGCCATTTCGGGGTATAGTACAACAAACTACCCGACCTGGCCATATATAATGGTGGTATGACAAAGATGCTTATCACAGGTGGCGCAGGGTTTATTGGGTCAAACTTTGTGCACTACACCCTACAAAATTATCCGGATTATCAGCTAACTGTAATTGACAAACTGACCTATGCAGGCAATCCCGATAACCTGGCAGGTGTACTCGAAAAAATTGAGTTTGTGACAGGAGATATTTGCGACCGCGAATTGGTTGACCGTTTGGTAAGTGAAACCGATATCGTCGTGCACTTTGCTGCTGAATCACACAATGACAACTCGCTACGCGATCCGTGGCCATTCGTGGAAAGCAACTTGGTTGGCACGGCATCCATCTTAGAAGCGGTGCGCAAACACGGCAAGCGCTTGCACCACATTTCGACCGACGAAGTCTATGGCGACCTCGAACTTGACGACCCAGCAAAATTCACACCAGAAACTCCATACAATGCCAGTAGTCCCTATTCAAGCACCAAAGCCGGTTCTGACCTGCTCGTCAAAGCCTGGGTACGCAGTTTCGGTATCCATGCAACTATCTCGAACTGCTCGAACAACTACGGACCGTATCAGCACATAGAGAAGTTTATCCCGCGCCAAATCACCAACATCTTGAGCGGCATCAAGCCAAAATTGTACGGCGAAGGCAAAAACGTGCGTGACTGGATCCATGTCGACGACCATAACAGTGCTGTGCACGCCATCATTGAAAAGGGCCGAAGCGGCGAGACATATCTCATCGGTGCTGATGGCGAAGAAAACAATAAATACATCGTGGAGACTATCCTTGAGCTCATGGGCAAGGACAAGAACAACTACGAACATGTAAATGACCGGCCTGGCCATGATCTGCGCTACGCAATTGACGCTACAAAGCTCCGAGAAGAGCTTGGCTGGAAGCCAAAATACACAAATCTGCGCGCTGGGCTTGAGGCAACCATCAAGTGGTACACGGATAACCGTGAGTGGTGGGAGAGCGAAAAAGCCAAGATCGAAGCTGCGTACGCTGAAAAAGGCCAATAGCATAGAATGAGTGACTGGAAGACTCTCGGTTCACGCATCGCTTACGACAACCCCTGGATACGCGTGCATGAAGACCAGGCAATAAACCCTGTAGGCGAGCAAACGATGTACGGCTACGTGGAGTCGAAGAACGATTCTGTATACGTCGTCCCAGTTGATGAAGACTTCAACACCTATATCATACAGTTGTTTCGATACCCTGCTAGACGAAAGTGCTGGGAATGTGTCGCTGGCCGCATCAATAACGGTGAGTCGGCAGAGGCAGCAGCCAGACGCGAACTACTGGAAGAGACCGGTTTACGCACAAAAACCGTTACCGAGCTCGGGGTTATACGACCTGCAAGTGGTATCTCGACCTTTCGTTCTATTGTGTACATTGCTCAAGATATAGAGAAAATCACCGACAAGATTGACGTTGCTGATGGTATTTTCAAGGTTCAGAAACTTTCACTCGCTAAAGCACGTTCCAAAATCCTAGCAGGAGAAATACAGTGTTCCGAAAGTATCGCGGCATTACTCATGACTATCGCACATTTGGAACAGCAAGCTATTATTATAAAATAGACGTAGGAGTAATTGATGGCAGATAACCTTGCGGTCCGCGAGACAAACATACCAGGTTTTTACGAGATAGACCTGGTAGTGCACGGCGACAACCGTGGCTGGTTCAAAGAGAACTATCAAAAGGAAAAGATGGAGGCGCTTGGACTTCCGCCATTTACTATTGTGCAAAATAATTTTTCATTCAATGCAGACATCGGTACAACCCGTGGATTGCACGCCGAGCCGTGGGAAAAGTTTGTCTCCGTTGCAAACGGCAAGGTACTCGGGGCATGGGTAGACCTGCGCAAAGGGCCGAGCTTCGGGCAAAAACTAACAATTGAAATTACACCCGGGAAGGCAGTCTTCGTCCCCCGCGGGGTGGCAAACGGATACCAAACGCTTGAGCCAAATGTTACCTACACGTATCTCGTAAACGCCCATTGGTCACCCGAAGCGAAGTACACATTTGTGAACTTGTTCGACCCCGAAGTTAATATCCAATGGCCTATTGCGAAAGAGCAGGCGATTATCTCTGAAAAGGACGCAAATCATCCGATGCTCAAAAACGTAATTCCTATGGAGGTGTAGATGATCGATGGTAAGGGAATTTTTATTGTTGGTGCCAAAGGCCAACTCGGCACTGCGCTGAAGGCCAAGTATCCTAGGGCACGGAGTGCAGACATTGGAGAACTAGACATAACAAACAAAGACTCCGTCGAAAAATTTGACTGGTCACAGATACATACTATCCTCAATGCCGCAGCTTACACAAACGTTGATGGCGCTGAATCGCCCGATGGTCGTGTCGCAGCATGGAATGTAAATGCTACTGCAGTAGGATACCTAGCAAAAGTGGCTGCGGAACGCGACATCACCCTTGTGCACATTTCCACAGATTATGTCTTTGACGGAACCCAGGAAGTGCACACAGAAGATGAGCTATTCAGTCCCTTGAGCGTATACGGCGCCAGCAAGGCAGCCGGTGATATAGCCGTGAATACAGTGCCAAAACACTATATTCTTCGTACTAGCTGGGTGATTGGCGAAGGTAAAAACTTTGTCCGCACCATGCTCGGCCTTGGAGAGAAAGACATCAGTCCGACCGTTGTAGCCGATCAAATTGGCCGTTTAACATTCACAAGTGAACTCGTAAAAGCTATCGACCACTTACTCATCACTAATGCCGAATTTGGCACATACAACGTCAGTAATTCGGGAGATTCAGCTAGCTGGGCAGACATCACTCGAGAAATTTTTACGCACGCAGGTTATGAGAATTTACAGGTCACCAACACAACCACAGCAGAATACTTCGCAGATAAAGATGGTATCGCCCTCCGCCCTCTACAAAGCACTCTCGACCTAAGTAAAATCCAAGCGACAGGATTCATTTCTACAGATTGGCGCGACGACCTAAAAACTTACATCGAGAAGGAGCTTTCATAATGAAAGGCATTATTTTAGCTGGCGGGTCCGGCACGCGTTTGTATCCAATCACCAAAGGCATCTCAAAGCAGTTGATGCCAATCTACGACAAGCCCATGATCTACTACCCGCTGAGCACACTCATGATGGCCGGTATCCGCGACATACTAATCATCACTACACCAGAGGATCAATCTCAATTCCAACGTTTGCTCGGTGATGGCACAGACTGGGGAGTCAATCTGCGGTATGCAGTTCAGCCTTCGCCAGACGGACTTGCACAAGCGTTCATCATCGGCGAGGAGTTCATTGGTAATGATAAAGTCGCACTTATTCTCGGTGACAACATATTTTATGGACATGGTTTCGGTGAAAGCCTGAAGGAATCTACCGATCCAGATGGCGGCATCGTATTTGCCTACCAAGTATCAGATCCTGAACGGTACGGTGTAGTTGAATTTGATGAGCACTTCAATGCTGTATCAATTGAAGAAAAACCAGAGCATCCAAAGTCAGACTATGCAGTTGTTGGCCTGTATTTTTACGACAACGATGTAATTGAGATCGCGAAGAATATCCAACCAAGCGCGCGCGGCGAACTCGAAATAACTACAGTGAACGAAGAGTACCTGAAGCGAGGCAAGCTCAAAGTTCAAATCATGGACCGCGGCTCAGCTTGGCTTGATACCGGCACCTTTGGGTCTATGAATGACGCTTCAGAGTATATCCGTGTGATTGAAAAACGAACCGGCCTGAAAATTGGATGCCCCGAAGAAATCGCCTACCGCGAAGGCTTCATCACTAGGCAGCAACTTGAGGGCCTTGCAACCCCATTAATAAAAAGTGGCTACGGCAAATACTTGCTGAACATGTTATAGTTATTGCAGCATGGTGAAAGTTTCTAGGGGGTTCTCAACAACGGTACAAACCATCCTTGATGATTATTTACCTCCTGTTTTGCGTGATTCACGCCTATTCATGTCTGTACCTGTCAAACTTGTCTTTAAGGACAAGGCGCATCTCTTTCTAGATTTCAAGCACAAGGCGCACGCGATGTCAGACAAAGAGTTTTCTGAACTCTATGAGGAAGTATCAAGGGTTGATCTGCAGGGTGAAACCGACTTAAACAAGCGGTGCGAGGCAGCAATACTAAGTTCATTAAAAGGCAAAAACGTACTTGAAGTAGGATGCGGTCGTGGATACCTGGCAGACAAACTTGCACAGATCCTTCCAACGACCGCAGTCGACATAGTGGTACCCAAAAGCGTACGAGAAAAATACAAGCACGTAACATTTAAAGAGGCTAATATTGAGAAGCTGCCCTTTAAAGACGCTTCATTTGATACCGTAATCACTACTCACACCCTAGAGCACGTTCAGAATCTACCTAAGGCAATAGAGGAGCTTCGGCGCGTTACAAAAGAGCGATTAATCATTGTGGTTCCCCGTCAACGACCGTATAATCATAATTTTAGTCTTCATATCAACTTCTTCTCACATGCATGGTCATTTCCTGCGTTGCTAGGATATCGACCAAACACGACACTGGAACGGCTTGGAGATTGGTTTTATATGGAAGACATGTTGCCCAAAACGACCAGTAAGTAGAACTGTCAGCGGACTTTTGAAAATATAACGAACTTAAATATCAAGAAGTTCCAAAGAGCAATTAGTGCTGTCACTATTAGTTTTGCAAACTGTATAGCAACAATATTGTTTGCAACCATAAACTCGACTAAGGCGCTCGTGATTACAAGGTTGCATAGACTAAGCCCAAAGTATAATGTTGCCTGCATCTGTAGCGAAAATCTATCTTTGCTCGTATGACGAAAGACCTTTTTTCGACTTACCGGAAAGCTAAAGAAGAATGCCGACATAAAACCTAGCCCGCTAGATAGATAAGCAGGTAGATGTAGTAAGTCGTACAGAATACTTGTAACTACAAGATCGATACATAAACTGACAAATCCTACTGCTCCAAAAGATGCTATCTGCTTTGCCAGATTAGTATATTTACTCACTCTACTAATAGTATAGACATTGTTATAAAAGTCTACTCTTCTCGCATATGTTAAAATATGCATTAAGATTGGAGACTAACAGTGTATAGAAAAATAACAGTTGCAGTAGTTATACCTTGTTATAACGAAGAGTTACTAATTGAGAAGACAATCAGTACGTTACCCGACGAGATTGACCACATCATCGCTGTTAACGACGCGAGCAGAGACGGTACACTGAAAGCGCTAAAAAAGATTGCAAAAAAGAATAAGAAAGTTACAGTCCTCGATAATGAACAAAATGGAGGCATTGGCTATTCACTAAAGCGTGGCTTTGAATACGCACTAAAACATACTGACGCAACAGCAATAGGTATTGTCTCCGGCGATGCCCAATGCGACCCCCAGTATATCAAGCCTATGCTGGATGAGTTCATTGACAGAAATTGCGACTACGTAAAGGGCAATCGATTCTTTCAGCGCGAAGCCTTAAAGTCTATGCCCACTTTCAGAAGGAATGGCAACATCTTCATCTCGCTGCTTACCAAGTTCTCAACGGGTTATTATTCGATTTCTGATACCACTATGGGCTTTGGTTTTTTGCGCAGAAGTATTTTGGAGCAAGTTGATTATGCTTTGGTTAAGAATAGATATGACTACGAAAACAGCATGCTTATCGCACTATCCATTGCACGTGCCCGCATAAAAGATCATGCGGTGCCCGCAATCTACGGCGAAGAAACTTCAACGATTGACGTATTGCCAACCATCATGAGGGTTCTGTGTGTGGTATGGGTTGGATTTTGGCAGCGTGTTTATTACAAGTATGTGTTATTTAGCCTGCACCCAATCGCAATATTTCTATTTGGAGGCTTACTGCTGTCGATAGCTGGTTGGATCTTTGCGCTCTACCTTTTACTTGAAAAAATCATTTCTGATGCTTCACCTTCATCAGGCAGCGTAATGCTTGCCGTACTGCCTATCATTCTGGGTTTTCAGATGCTTCTGACTGCGCTGCTTATGGATGTCAATGAAGAAGACAGGCCATAGTACATTCAAAGTTCACCTGCAGATAATACTTAGAATACCAGCCCCTTACCTGGGATCACTATTTATATATCGCTCTGCCAACGCAAGACTTGCTACCGTAGGAGCAGAGCTTATAACTTTAAATTCCCTATAGTCAGGTGCATATAGGCCGCAGGAACTGTCAGACATTTCATGTGTTTCATCCCAGCTAAATCTCTCGGGTGCACCAATAACCTCATTGTCTTCATGTGCTAAACGACCTGCAATCGGCCTAGCGTTTCGGGCTAGTACAGTAAAGTTATGGTCGGTAACATACGGATGCGTCATCAGACCCCGTTTTCTAGAGCCGAGCACGGTGTAATCATCAGCCTGATAGCCCATCTCTTCGCCAAATTCCTTTTCTGCTGCCGCTATAATCTCATTCTCACTGTGGTCATTTGAATCAATTGCACCACCCGGAAGTTCATAGTGCCGTACTTGCTTGCCTTCAACCAAATTTGTCGTATAGCGCTCTTGGGCTGCAAGTAGAGTAGCTGCGCCACCCAGATCTGCCACGATTAACACGCCCGGGCTGCTAATTTCTAGATAGTTCATCTGAGCGCCATCTGCAGCACTCCTTTTTAATCTTCCGGTCGCAGGATCATGAATATCAACCGGCTGCCGTAGAACTTTAAACCACGGATTTGCAGCCACAGTCACCGCTTCGCCTACAGGAGAAATTCCGCCGCGTCTAGCTTTACTTATCATGGATTGTATTTTAACATTTTTTTATTGTGTTGTCAATTTTTTTATGCTATAATATAAACAAATATGCACTACCCTTCCCTTGAGCTTACACCTTGGCTACATGAAGAAACCTTCTGGCAACAAAATAGAGGTGCTTTTCGTGATTTATTTGAATTAATAGCTGCACAAAATCCAGGCACTGGCGCTGAGTTACTACTTGATCAAGGCGAACAACCAAGCCCCGAGGCCATGAAATGGATGTGGCAGAACTTCATGGGCAAGCAGCACGGAACAATGGAGGGATCGGATGGAAAAATCTCTTTGCCACGTGAACATGAGTATATGTACTGGCCTATTTTTAATAGAGTAAAGTATGGCGATCACCACGTCACGATTCCAAGTACACTAGATACCTCTCGTGAATATACGAAAGCCTTTGTTCTTTCAGGTACACAGCAGGAAAATATCGACAGGCTATATGCGACACTCGCTCACGACACCGAATCAGAGAACGCACGTGAGATTATTATGATGAGCGGCCAGCGCCTGCGAGGCTGGGGTGCGCCAGGTGAAAAATCACCAGAAGAACTTCTGCGTGTTACTGCTCAGGAAACCGGTTGTGATATCGAGGCACTACGCTCAACATCGCCTTTTGTGAAGGCAGAACTAAAAAAACAAGGCTCTGGATGGGACGCGCCATTTGCAACCGAATACACTATGTGTCGTCTGGCTGTAGAAGCAGTATTTGAAAAACATATAAACTGGAAAGAATATCCTTTAGAAATTACCCTGGATCATGTCTCCGAACCGCTGCGCTTCGGGGAAAATGAAAATGATGTTATTCCTGCTCGCAATGAAGCTCTGGCAACATATACGTTAAACGATGGTCGTAAAATTCACGTCGTAAATGGTAAAGCTATCCAAAGGTCGCCTGGTGCAATACCTCGTCCAACTTCAGATTCTCAAACCCGTGAAGCAGTCGACCTGCTTATCCCACATGATTCTCGAGAAGAAATTGTTATCGCAAGCAGCATCCCGCACGGCAGAGCTGCAGTTGATGCATTGATACGTATACTGGCTATGCGCAACGACACTATTAGACGCGCCGATCTTGTTACGAGTAAATGGCTGCCATGGAAGGAGCTAATTGCCGGATTTGGCGAAATACCTGCAACGCATAAGGCTGATGCTCGCTTGCGTGCCGTATTAAATGGCCAAGACCCTGATAGCCCCGTGCTTTCGTGTATGTAATTATTTCAGCTCAGACAGCGATTCGATATACCAGTCCGCCCCGTCTGGGCTGTATGTCAATTTCTTGTTTCTTACGATTATCGAAACTGCTCCGGCGTTTTTTGCCACTTCCACATCATGATACGTATCGCCAACGAGCGCAGCTCGCTGTGCGCGAATTTTAAAGTGACCCAATATTTGCGCTAGACCCTCCGGATGAGGCTTTAACTTTTCTACATCCTCTCTGCCAACAATATAAATCTTACCTTCGAGTCCCGTCTGTTTTAAGACCTCTTCAACTACACGACGAGAATTCCTGGTAAGAATCGAGATATTATATTTTAAGTGTAGTCTACGTAATACTTCAATGACTTCATCAGAAAGCCGTTGAGCTTTCACGGCTTCAAGCTCTGCTTCAGTGACATGCGTAAGATCAGGATGTTTCTGCAAGCGGTACTCCTGTATAAGCGCTCCAAGCGATTGTCCCGTACCGGAAATACCCAGCTTTTGTCTTAATCTATCCCAGTCAACTTCGAGATCAAACAATGTACCGTCAAAATCAAAAACGAGTAACTTTATATTTTGATCGAGCTCCATGTGTCGCCCTTTACCAGCTTAAAGCCCATGTCAATCATACGAACCCAGTAAAGGTCGTCCTCGAGTGGATTGAGCTGTTTTGGTTTGTGCGATAATTTTCCAGTGAGACCCAGCTCAATGTACATAGCAGGCATATTCAACCCAGCATGCGCAAAGAAGTTACTAGTAGTAAAGAACCTGCCAACATTTATTTCAGTCACTTTCGGTATACCGTCGGCGCCTTCTTTCATATCAACACAAAACACACCATGTGGCTTGTTGCTCACTGCCTTGACAGCAGCCTGACCTACCTCATTAATATCATCACGATTAACTGTTTTCGCTATAGAAGGCGAGGAAGTTTGTCCACTCGGCGTAAGATTGCCAAAAATATACTCCAGACGCTCGCGAGCCTGAGCAGTAACCAGCTCACCCTCATACCATAAACTTTGCCAGGCAAATTCATGACCGGGCAAAAACTCGCTTGCCATAAAATCCCCGTAATCGATACCACGGAAATTTCGCCAGTAGTCAATCCAAGCATCCCCCTGATAAAACGAATTGATCGGCAAGCTACCACGTGATCCCGCCCCCCGAATAGCTCGCAACCATATTTTCGGCTGTATCTGCAATAACTCTTCGAGTGCAGTCTTGAGATCATCAGGTGAATTAATATGGAAAGCCTTTGGAACAGCCACACCCTTGCTCTTTAAGATTTTATTGAACTCCATTTTGTCGTGACACGCCTCTACGACATCGTGTGGTGGCAGAAATAATCTTGCGTGCAGCTTGTCTGAATTCGCAGATAAAAAATTCACCTCAACATCAGGCTGTGGATGTACGAATTCAATCTTTTCTCTTTCGATTATCGTATTGATAGCGTCAATATACCCAGGGTCATTTACAGGAGGAACCAGATATTTCGCATCAACATCCATTAGCTCCAGGTGCTGAGGACGCATATCTGCACCCACGACATATATATCCATATCAGAAAGCTTCAGGGCATCGTAAAAATTAAATGCCGCAGATCCACCAGCACCCGTAATTAATATTCGTGTCATTACTTCTTTACCTCATGTCTTTCCACTGCTAATAATGATAACCTAAGGGCTTCACGTGCATCCTTTGGATCAACTAGATCGACCCCCTTGTCACCAGCAGCCTTACTTAAAAATGACTTTAACTCTACTGCGAGCGGCTCCTCAAAATCAACAGGGATTACTTCTTTTGCAGGCTCACCAAGATTTGAAACAAACTTGCTGAATTCACCATTCTTAATCTGTTGCATATTGTGCTCGTAGTACACGAGCTCCTGGGTAATGTAATTACCTTCAAGGTAGCCATTGGAGCCAGTAATAGATATGGTTCGAATCTTAACAGGCGTCAACCAGTTAGCACGCACAAATCCTGAAACACCTCCATAGTCCATTAATATTTCCGCTGAATCGACTTTGTTGCTGTGGTGCGTTCGTGAAGCGTGACTGTAAATGTTCTGAGGATATTTTCCTATGAGGAAATTGATAATGTCTATATCGTGCACTGCAAGATCAATGATAACGTCAGTTTTCGGTTCCACACGGGGAAAACCACCAACTCTCTGACACACAATGGAAGTGATTTTCCCTAACTTACCCTCATCAACAACCTTTTTTATTGCGCGTATGATTGGGTTGTATCTTTCAATATGTCCTACAGTAAATACGACACCGCGCTTCTTTGCCAGTCTGATAAGCTCATCCGCCTCCTCGGTAGAGTATGCGATAGGCTTTTCAATAAGACAATGAATCCCTTTTTCTATGACGTATTCACCTATCTCTTTATGCAAAGGTGTAGGAACTACTATTGATACAACGTCTGGCCTAACCTCTTCTATCATTTTTTTGTAGTCTGTGTAGAACTTTGCCTTATACTCATCAGCTAAAGCCTTGCTGCGTGAGTCGATATCTGCAAGCGCCACTAATTCTGCATCAGGAAGTAGAAAATAATTACGAACATGGTGCCTACCCATATTTCCAGCACCAACAACAGCTGCACGAAGTTTACTACGCATTTCGGGCGATATCCTTAATAGCCGTAATGACCGTGTCAATATCCTCTTTGGAAAGCATAGGGTGAATCGGCAAAGATACTACTTGCGCACACGCTCGTTCAGTCTCCAGCAGTTCACCTGCACTTCGGCCTGATTCGGCAATATGTTTTATAGAATATAAGGACTTCGGATAATAAACACCTGCTCCAATACCTTTTTCGCGTATCGCTTGGACAAACTCATCTCGAGAAACCGGGAACTTATCGGTAATACGAATTGTGTACTGATGATATACATGAGTACGATCCGGCTCCACAAACGGCAACTCGATCCCCTCAATGCTAGCCAGTGCATTATTAAATGACTCTGCGTTTTCTTGACGTTTCTTATTAAACGAATCAGCCTTGTTAAGCTGCTCTACTGCGATTGCTGCCTGCAAATCTGTCAGTCGATAGTTGTAGCCAATGTGCTCATACTGATATGGACCGCTCATGCCATGCTGTCGAAATCGACGAATAGCATCAGCATATTCATCACTATTAGTGGTAATCATTCCGCCCTCGCCACACATAATGTTCTTCGTTGCGTAAAGCGAAAAGCAAGCCAGATCACCCAAACCACCCGCTTTTTTATCTGCGTACGTAGCTCCGACCGCCTGACATGCGTCCTCAATAGCAACAAGACCGTACTTATCAGCAATCGATTGAATTTCTGACCAATCGCATGGCTGACCATACAAATGCACCGGAAGTATCACTTTAGTCTTATTGGTTATAGCAGCTTCGATTTTCTGCGGATCTATATTGTATGTTTTCGAATCAATGTCAACCACAACGGGCGTAGCGCCTAGCATAAGGATAGGATTGATGGTAGCAATAAAGCTAAACGGAGTAGTAATTACCTCGTCCCCAGGCTGAACGCCAGCTGCAAAAAGAGCTGCATGAATCGCAGCGGTACCGCTATTCACTGCCAATGCATGCTTGGTGCCGCAATATTCTGCAAAGGCCTTTTCAAGCTCTGCAACTTTCGGCCCTTGCGCCAACATACCTGATCGTAAAACGTCATTTACGGCACTTATCTCTTCGTTGCCAATCATAGGCATGGCTATACTGATCATTCTGCTAGTTACTCCTTTTCTATATTCAGTCATGCAATCTCATTTCATTTTAACTTTTTAGCACTTGAATTGAAATATACGGGTATTGATTCTGATAAACTTAATGTAATGACTCGCGTGAACTTACTTATGAATTAATAATGTTGAAAAATAAAATTTCGTACTTCAATAAATATTGCCGTTCTATCACTAAGGAGCGGCAGCCAGTCAACAAGCTGTTGACCATTGGCTCAATCACATTGATCGCAATCGCCTCCGTATGGTTCGTATTTAACATATTACATCAGCCACCATACGGAGACACTGTCGAGTACTGGGAGCTATCACAAACGCTACAAGTTGACTCATGGAGGACAATATTTTATCCAGTTATCCTACATATTTTGAGCCACGTTACCTCTAGCTACCCTTGGGTTCCTTTGTATTTTCTGCAAACAATTGTGTCATTATGCACTGCGTATTATTTTGTTTGCACCTTAAATAAAGGGTATTTCCCTGGAGATCAGCAGCCTAGCAGGAAATCAGCTCTAGTCCTGACAGCAGCGTTAGCTTCCCTGCCTCTTGTAAATCACTTTGGACTTACTACATTAACTGATTCACTTTCGACCAGCTTTTTCATACTATCGCTTCTTGGAATTATTAGGATTTTTGTTCTCAGCCCTAGCAAATCATCAAAGTCTGACCTTACTATAACCTCTATCTCGACCCTCTTTACAGTCTTACTGCGGCCAGAAAGGGCCTACGTGATTACATTGGTGCTACTAATAATATTGGTGCGCTCAGTTGCCTCGAAGCATTTCAAGCATTTAGCGATTAGCATGGTTGTCATGCTCCCCTTAATTACTGGTGTATGCATAAATTCTCTTACGCAAACCGCAGACCATGGAAGGCCAAAACTGAGTGTCAAATTTGTGCTATTTGATCGTCTTGTCAGGGGCAACCTGGAGCATATATACTTCGAAACCCCAAAGGAACTCCAAAATACAATCAGTCTGGAAGCGGCCAGAGAGTGGGACGCAGACCCTAATCGTTTTGTAATTTTTTCGAGCCTACTAAGCAGCCCGGAGGGCAGTGAAATTGCAAGGAGTGTAATAACAACTAGCATCCAGCAAAGATGGTGGCCTACGCTTGTATCAATCGCTGGAGATGTGGTTGAGTACATATTTGCACCGTTTACTTACTTAAAAGAAACACTACTCAACACAGCCGATACGACCGCCTGGAACAACAGCCGAATGAGTTACCATCATCCTCTCCTATCAAAAATATACATTTACTATTTTGTAGTGTTGCAGATACTTATGATTGTCCTCGCTCCGTCTTGGGTAAGGCATATACTTCGAGAGTCAAAAATTAGATATATAGCAATTTATTTTGCAATTGCTGTGCTTTTGCTTGCTATTATGTATGGCCTTCGTACGGGTGCCGACTTTAACATAAGGTATGGATTGCCTATCTATTTTTTGATACTAGGATTCATGATATGGGCCACGTACGCTTACTATTTCACGGCACGCACTCAACTTAAACAGGCGAAAGAAAGATGAAAAGACACATGTCGATTAGTAAGTTAACCCACAAGACAACTAATAAGCTAGCTGGGTCTGTAAAAAAACTTGCAAAATCTATTTGGCTTTTGCCTGTCATCGCAACAGTCGTACTCATAGCACTCACTACTTTTAAAGTACACGGATCCTCATTGGGTATATATGACTATTATTTTGGCAAAGACATTGGGCGGGCACTCATCATTAACTCACCTCAAACTATACGGTCCGATGAATGGCTAGTCGTAACTCAAATGACTGCTGCACAAGCACACAATAACTATCAATTAGAAAACGGCAACATCGGTCACGGACAAGACATGTCCACTGTATCAGGCGTACCCACTAAAGAGTGGACTACGTTGTTCAGATTTGAGAACTGGGCGTTTTTCATTCTACCATTTGAACATGCTTTTGCATTCAAGTGGTGGGTTTTTTCTTATCTGCTAGTGCTAAGTGTGTATTTCTTTGTGTTGCTAGTATTAAGAAAGAGGAGGTTAATCGCGACACTACTCGCACTCACCTTGTTGTTCAGTCCATTTGTGCAGTGGTGGTATCAATTCATAACCCTAGCCCCTATATACTTAGGATTTTTCATAGCAATAAATGTCGTCTATTTGTTTAGACAAAATAGCCGATTACAGCAATATTTATTAGCCCTGTCTTTAGCCTATCTTCTTACTAGCTACGCCCTGATAATATACCCTCCTTTCCAGATTGCAGTCATGCTAGCAATCGGAGCCTTCATCGTCGGACACTTAATTAACATTCGTTCCGAAGTACCTAAGTCTGTATTTATACGAAAACTTGTTTTAGTTGGCGGTGCGGCTGTCATAGCCTCGTCATTCGCGCTCTTGTTTGTAACAACTAGAAGTGATGTTGTCCATGCAATCACCAACACCGCATACCCTGGCAAGCGAAACATTGAGAGTGGAGGCGCCAGCCCTGTGCGACTATTCTCAGGCTTTCTTAATATGCAACTGGAAGACCTGCAACGCGCGACTCATTTTGGCCTGAATCAAAGCGAAAATTCCAACTTCATACTTCTCGCACCGTTTCTTGTTGTGCCATGTATTGTCCTGTTCGCCTACCAACACAAGAAAAAACGCTCGATAGATTGGGCACTCGTACTCATCAATGTTTTGCTTATTTTCTTACTGGTCCGTCTGTTTATTCCATTCTTTGACCCTTTGTTTGAACTTGTGTTATTAAATAAAGTTCCTCACCCTAGGCTTGTTATAGCGTTTGGCGCACTTACTATTATTCAATTAGTGCTCTTCGTGAAGGCTTTTGCGAATTATCAGGGAAGATATGTGCAACGAAAATATATCATTATATATTCCCTCTTGTGTTTAACAGTTAATCTGGTGCTTTCTCAATATATTTCCCATACATTCCCTGGTTACATAGGCACTCCCAAAGCCATAATCTTGTCAATTGTCGTAACCAGCATTATTTATTTGCTACTACGCAAGAAAACCTTACCCGCTTTGTGCATACTGTTTGCCCTAAGCTTCTTGTCTACAAACAACGTAAACCCCTTATACTCCGGAATGAACCCTCTGTTAAATAACGAGGTATCACAGAGTATCCGTCATATTGGCATCGGTTCAGACAAGCATTGGGCAACAGACTCTATACACTTGATGAACTTTCCAAGTATGAACGGCGAGCCATCATTAACCGGTACCTACTATTATCCTCAGTTTGATATTTGGAATGCTATAGCACGGCAAGAGGATAAAGATACCATAAATCGATACGCACACGTATTGTTGGATTTCGACAGGGACCCGACAACCTCAGTACCCATTGATGTAAAAAAAGTACAAGATGACCTATTCACAATAAAAATTGAACCGTGCGATAAATTCCTAAAAGATAGTAACGTAGGTTACATCATTGTTGAAGAGCCGCTGCCAGATCCATGTGTGGTGCTTGTTGACACGGTGGTCTATCCAAATAGAACTATCTATATCTATCGTACGCTCGAGCCTTAAGGTTGATTCAGGTAAAGCATAAATGTTATAATGTAGTTATTGTAAAGAAAAATAAACACTATGAAATTTAAGACTCGCAAGCAACACCGCCGATACTCGCCCCCTTCAACACCTCGACGAAAGCGTATATTGACTGCATTGATTATATTAGCGGTTATTATCGGAGGAGCTCTTGGGCTGCACAAGCTTAATGTCATTAACCTCCCGTTTTTGCCCGACACAAAAAACCAACAGGACAAGTCAAATGCGAAAGACAGCATTAATTATAATCCTCCGACTGAACAGGAACTGAAGGAGACAGAACAATTTAAAAACAACCAGGTGACCGATGGTACACCAACCCCACCCCACTCACCTTCACCTGAACAAACGCGTGAAAGCTCAGAAGTTATTGTCACATCATGGGGCTATAATGCAATCTCAGCTGCAGCTGAGGTCACTGGATACATTCAGAAGGTTGAGAGCGGCGGAGTATGTACGCTTGTACTACAGAAAGGCGGGCAAACCGTAACGACCACTGGAAACGCTACCGTGAACGCTCAGTCAACAAGTTGTGGAGTTATTTCTATAGAGCGATCACGTTTATCGGCTGGAAATTGGGAAGCAACACTCAGTTATAAATCTGCAACGACAGAGGGGTCATCTAAGCAGGTAACGATAGAGGTGAATTAATATGCATAGGATTTATAAATTAGCGACAATCAGTATGTTGGCCATAGCTCTGGCAGCAACGCCTTTTTCAAGTATCTCAGCATTGAGCGGAAGTGAATTTAAGGCCGGCAGAATAATTGACGACGCAAAATTCTACGGCGCTCCGACCATGTCAATATCGGGCATCCAAAGCTTTCTAGACTCCAAGGTCCCCGTCTGTGACACATGGGGCACTAAGATGCATAACGGGGTAACACGCGCTCAATACGCAGCATCGAAAGGAGTATCCACGCCCTTCACTTGCATAAAGAGCGCACGAGACACCGTTCAGGCTAAAAGTCCTGAGGCGGGCTTGTGTAATGGATTACCAGCCGGTAGTGGAACGGCAGCGGAAATAATATACTGGGTGGCTGAAAGTTGTGGCATCAACCCTCAGGTACTGATTGTGCTAATCCAGAAGGAGCAATCCTTAATTACTGATGATTGGGCATGGCCTTCACAGTATAGGATTGCGACAGGCTATGGCTGTCCCGACACCGCCCCCTGTGACACGCAATATTATGGCTTCTTTAACCAGGTATGGAATGCTGCGAGACAGTTTAAGCGCTACGGCCGAGACGCCAATCTATTTAACTATCGTGCAGGGGTCAACAATTACATCCAGTACAACCCTAATGCTAACTGCGGTGGTTCTGCGGTGTTTATAGAGAATAAGGCTACAGCGGCATTGTATAACTACACGCCCTATCAACCAAACCAGGCAGCGCTGAATAATTTATACGGCACTGGCGATGGATGTAGTGCATATGGTAATCGGAATTTTTGGCGAATCTTTAATGACTGGTTTGGCAGCCCAACCAGCTGCAGCACCGAGATAACAGACACTAGAGTACATCGGCTATACGACGCTAAGACCAACAAGCACTACTACTCAACGAATACTTGTGAAGTGAACACACTGGTGAGTAAAGTTGGCTATAAATATGAAGGTGTCGCATTTAATTCATTCTCGGCCGACACACCAAATGCCACACCTGTCTATAGACTCTATAATAAATCCACCCTGCTGCATTTTTACACAACTTCTCAGGCCGACGTAGACCATGCGGTGAGTGGCGCCGGCTACACCTATGAGGGAATAGCCTTCTTCGCGGCGCCTCCAGGAACACAGGGCGTTGCTCCGCTCTATCGCTTGTACAATCCTCGAACATTCCGACATTTGTGGGTAGGAAGTCAGGTTGATATCGACTTTGCAGTTAAGCAGGCTGGATTTATCTATGAAGGTCCGACGTTCTACGTACGATAATCATTAATTACACTACTTCCGGAACGAGTCTAAAATATCTTCCTCGATGTCGACGAAGTCCATGTCGTTGAATTTCTTTACAATTTCCTGAGACTGCCTAGACATGTTTAGCAGTTTCTTATTAGACGTTTTGTTTACATTTAAGATTTCTTCAAAGGTCTCGACAACTTGATATATGTCTTTGCTTTCGAGATAGTATCCGTTTTTACCCTTTTGAAGCTGCTCTTCCATTCCTGATGAGTCATTACGCAATACGGGATGACCTGAGGTCATTCCTTCAAACACCACAAGAGGTAAGCATTCGCGCAGCGAGTAACAAATACTTACATTGGCTTTTTTGATAAGCTTAAGCGCTTTGCTATGTGAAACAGCCGGAAAGTGTTGAAATTTATCTTGCAATAACGCTTCGGCATGGTTAAGTATCTGTCGCGAATAGAAATCGTTTCCCACACCCACATAAGTCAGCGTGAAATCTCGATAGCGCCCAGGATGCCTGTCAAAGTATTCCTTCTTGAATATACCGAGCGCGTAGAGAATTGGAAGCTGTCCCTTTCGACCGTCCCCTGCCATACCCGGCAGAATAAAGTCTAGTTTATTGAAATCGCCCTCCACCCTCGTAACATGCTGCTTCTCTAGATACGGGAATTTATAGTATTGCTTCTTTATTGAGGTCTTATTATTAAAATAGTTTTGGTAGTTTAAGGTGCTCCTTGTAGCCGGTGTATATATTGTTACCTTGCCCTCATCTAGCATTTTCTTGATGCGCGTCCGTTGGCGAGACTCAAAGTTCAACTCCGGCTCATCTTCATGTATATACCATATGAGCTTTTTGACAACACCTCCCTGAAGGGCGTCGAAAAGCCCGTCCATAAATACATTCGAGAAAGCGATTGTATTCAAAATAACGACATCGCCAGGACGATAAATCAGCCCCTTTTCCTTTGTAAAATGAATTCTTGGCTTGATTCCCTCGCTATTCAATCGAACGATATTTTCTGAAGCCGTCGGATTAAATGTATGGAATTCGATGGGCAAATTGGGATGGGCTTGCTTGAAGCCAGCAATCAAATCTAAAAGAACCAACGGAGCGCCAGTCGTATCCAGCTGGTGCGATACAAACAGTACCCTAGGACTGGTAGCTCCTGTGTCCTTTATCTTGCTCGTTGCTATATTGCGGATAGTAAAATAAGTGTTCCTAGCACCATACTTCTTGTAGTAGCCAGGCAGCTGCTTTGCCTTAGCCCTGAATCTTGTAAATCTAGAAGCCGCCCTAGCCTCTTCGGCTGCACCTAGCTGATCAACGAAGCCAAATTCTCGCGTATCACGTGGCCTCCAGTGTTCGACAATGCGATGCTCTAATTCTTTGGTTACATGATCCCAATAATAGTTGTCCCTTACATGCGCAATGTTTTTTTTCAATTTTCCGAGGTTTCCGTCGCCGCTCAAAACATGTATCAGCTCGCGTGTTATGCCCTCCTGGTCAGTGCGCTCTAGTCGGTGCGCTGCCCCGCCAGCAATTAATACCTCACTTAGAGGATCCCCTCCATTGGTTAGTATGGGCAAGTCAGCCCACATATAGTCCACCAGTCTTGTGCGCCAGGCTAATTCATTCTCATCACCAAGTTTATTTATCAGAATAACCGCATCGCTGTCCAAATACCAATCAGCGCGATCTGAGAATTCAATCCAATCCTGCATAATCACATGCTCTCGCGCTGCAGGATTACTTTTTAGATATTGAGTAAACTGATCGTATTTCCGTACAAAATCGGGATGGTTGTTAAAAGGGTTTTTAGCTCCGACAACAATCAGCTTGATAGGCAATGTCTTATTTGCCTCTACGACTGCGTCCGTCAATACCCTTAAATCAAACCAAGGGTATATCGCTCCAAACCAAAGCACTTTTTTAAACTTTTGAGCATGTTTGTCATTGCTTTTACTGAGCAGGTTTGTAATGGGCCGGCTCTTAGCAACTGGGACATCTCTATAGATACCATACGGTACAACAAGTATAAGCTGCTCTCCATACGTCGCAGGATTTACCCTGCCAAGTGCAGATAGAACCCCTTGATAAAACCTCTTCTGTGCTTCATTTGCACAAAGAAACACATCACCTCTACGCAGCACTTCTGCCCAACCGTGTGTTTCGTGCATGAATGAGGCGTACTCTGATTCAAGATTATCACTTTGACGAGCCGATATCTCAACATATATAGGGACATAGCAATCGAGCACAAGTTGTTGATCTGTGTTGACCGATCGAGCCGCAACACGTGATAGGTCGCCCATGCAGTAACTGACAATCACCGTATCATATTCACTGATTAACTGTGGTAATGTCTCTAGCATCCACGTAGTAATTCCTATACCTTCATATGAGCTTGTGTACTTGTCTTTCTTGTAGCTATCGTTATACGCAACCACAATGTCCAAGTCTGCATTATTTGCACGAAGCCCCTTAGCAAGTCCCCAGCACCTTAATCCCCCACCCTCAACTTTGTCGTGTTCAGGGGTTGGAACAGGACCATAGGACAGTACGAGACACTTATTCATGACAAGATTCACCTCTCCGGGTTTATGTTATGCATTCACAATTTAACTTATGTAATTATACGGTAAAACCCACCCGTAAAAAACACCTTGCCAATAAGCTATAATTAATGGGGATGAGAAAAACACCGCAGGTTGCCGTAATATTAGTTTGCTGGAACAATCGAGACCTACTTGATGAATGTTTACAGTCTATATACAACCAAACGTATAAAAATATAAGAGTAGTGCTAGCTGACAATGGATCTACCGACGATTCAGTTGAACATGTAAGAAACAACCACAAGGCTGTTCATGTCATTGACACAGGAAAAAACAATGGCTTTGCCATTGGGAATAATATTGGCATTAAATATGCTTTCAAGGACAAGAACTGTAAGTACGTTGCACTCTTGAATACCGACGCACGCATCGCAAATGACTGGATAGAAACTTTGGTTGAATTTGCCGAGAAACACCCTAAGGGCGCAAGCTTTCAAACACGAACGCTTGATTACTATGACCATCAAACCCTGGACTCTAAGGGTCTAAAAATTGATCAGCAAGGAAGAGCCATACAACTTGGTTACCGCGATAAAAATCCAAAAAAACTAAGCGACCATAAAGTCTTTGGCACAAACCTTGCTGCGGCACTAATTTCAAGACAATTTTTAGAAGCACAACCCTTCGGTGAAGAATATTTTGACACAGACCTCTGGATGTATCTCGAGGATGTGGATTTTGCAGCAAGATCAATTGTCATGGGCTGGGATAACTGGGTTGTAGGAAAATCGCGAGCATACCATATGGGTTCAGCTTCGAGTAGCGGCAACCCAGGCTTTTCAGTGTTTATGACCTATCGCAATAATGCCCTCGTTCTTTATAAAAATTTGCCCGCCAGCACTATCATTCGGGTACTACCGGGATTGATTTTTACAGACCTAGAAAGCCTGTATCGAACATTCAGAGGTAGAAACTACACGGCTTTCAAGGCAATAGTAAAAGGTCGATTTCGTAGTCTGTCTATGCTATTTAAATTTAGGAACAAACGCAAGTTATTGCAAAAATATAAAGCAATTACAAATGCTGAGTTATGGGAAATCATGAAGTAAATTTCACTCATGTTTTGCTATTACTTGGTAGATAAAATACTAAAATTAATCTATGCTATTTGTAGCACACCGAATGTGAATGGAATATGGTATGAATAAACGAAAGATAGGCAATGTTAGCTTCATTGTCTTAAAAGACAACACGAGAGAGGAGTATAGCGATGGTGAAATCGAAGAAAAACTCCTGCGCCACTTTAAGCAAAAAAATCCTGATAATTTAAGGTTTGAGCAGGAAAATCCTGGGTGGGCAACAACTTATCATTTTTCCTCAGAACGACAAAATATCTTAAATTGGTATGACTTTCAGCCTGGCAGCACTCTTCTAGAAGTCGGGGCTGGATGCGGGGCTTTAACTGAGCTATTCACAGATAGATGCGAGCAAGTCACAGCTATTGAACTTTCCCCTCGCCGCGCAGAGATTAATGCGCATCGTAATCGCAACAAAAAAAACTTGGAAATTGTTGTGGGCAATTTGGAGAATTTACCCAAGCATTCAACTGAAAAGTTCGACTATGTTGTTTGCGTAGGTGTTCTTGAGTATGCTGGCAGATTCATCAACTCCAAAGAGCCGTTTAAAGATTTCCTTGGTTTGCTGAAGCAGTTTGTCAAACCTAAAGGTGAAATAATCCTAGCGATAGAAAATAAGCTTGGAATGAAGTATTTGTCAGGCGCCCGCGAAGACCATGTTCGCAGACTTATGGAA
>Ga0182737_1000366_pt1 | contig 67097 bp, 62 predicted proteins | sample eDN5th30CBELigOP_FD_128878 | JGI IMG/M metagenome (GOLD analysis project Ga0182737, IMG submission 128878) | Enriched Organic Plus compost microbial communities from Emeryville, California, USA - eDNA 5th pass 30_C BE-Lig OP (version 2) (version 2) ...
AGATAGGTCTGGCGCAGCTTCATCAGCTCCAGGCGGATGAGCTTGTCCTGGGCCTGGTAGGCCAGGTCCAGGCACTGCTCCGCCCGCGCCTCATAGCCGTGCGGACTGTAGGGCGACGCGATTTTCACCGCGACAGCGTCTTGCGCCGGCCTTCATCCCAACTGGCCCAGGCCAGCACCAGCCCAAAAAAGGCGATACCGCCAAAGGCGACGGCGACAAGGATATCCGCAACGGCCATGACATGCTCCGCAAAGATTTCGCCATCCTGTATGCCGGGTGGCGGCGGACCTCGAAATTGGGAATCCTCCTTACGTAGAATCCCGTATCGCCCGCTTTACGGCGCTGCATCACGACCCTGGGCCGTCCTCCTCGTCCAGCAGGATGCGGACGGCGTCGCCGTCCAGATCATCATATTGGCTGCTGGCAAAGGACCAGAGCAGCAGCGCCAGTGTCACCAGGCCGAAGATCAGCGCGGCGGCGATGATGAATCCGATGCCTTCCATCGCGCGTCCCTATCCCCTGGCCAGCCGCAGCGCGTTCAGCGTCACCAGCAGCGAGGAACCCGCCATCGTCGCGGCCGCCACCAGCGGCGTCACCATGCCCAGCGCCGCCAGCGGGATGGCGGTGAGATTATAGGCCACCGCCAGCACAAAATTCTCCAGCACCAGGCGGCGGGCGCGGCGGGCCACATCCACCGCCTCGATGATCGCGGACAGATCATCGCCCCGCAGCACCATGTCGGCGGCGCGCTGGCTGATATCGGTGGCGTTGCCCGGCGCGATCGAGACATGGGCCAGCGCCAGCGCGGCAGCGTCATTGATGCCGTCGCCCACCATCAACACCTTGCGCCCGGCGGCGCGCAGGGCCTCCATGCGGGCGGCCTTCTGCTGCGGCGTCACGCCCGACTGCCAGGAACTGATCCCCGCCTCACCGGCGATACGGGCGGCGATGTCGGCCCGGTCGCCGGTCAACATCTCGGCGCGGATATCGCGTGTCTTCATCGCCGCGATCAGCGCGGGCGCGGCGGGACGGATGACATCGGAAAAATCGAACCCCTGCGCCGCGCCGTCCGCATCGCGATACCAGAGCGGGCTGTCGCCTTGCGCCCCGATCCAGGCGGCATTGCCCAGCCTTTCATCGCCGCAGGAAAGTCCCTGCCCCGCGATCTCCGTCACACCCTGGGCGACCGGACCCGGTCCCGCCGCGGCCGCCAGCGCCTTCGCATAGGGATGACTGCTGGCGCGGGCAATCCGCGCGGCGCGGTCCAGCAGGCCCGGCGGCAAATCATCGGCATTGCGCAGCACCGGCATGCCCAGCGTCAGGGTGCCGGTCTTGTCCAGCACGGCCATGTCCACCTCGGCCAGCCGTTCCAGCGCATCGCCGGATTTGACGAAGACGCCGCGCCGGAACAGCCGCCCCGTCGCCACCACCTGCACGGCGGGCACGGCAAGACCCAGGGCGCAGGGACAGGTGATGATCAACACGGTGATAGCGCTGGTGACCGCGACGGACAGGCTGGCGCCCGCCGCCAGCCAGCCGCCCAGCACCAGAGCCGACAATATAAAGACGGCGGGCACATACAGGCGCGCCGCGCGGTCGGCCAGCCGCACATACTGGTTGCGCGACTGCTGCCCCGCCTCCAGCAGCCGCGCCAGATCGGCCACCAGCGAATCCTCGACCCGTGCGGTGGCCCGGATCACCACCGGCGCGCCCGACACGATGGACCCGGCCATCGCGGTCATGCCCTGTGATGCCGCCTGGGGCAGCACCTCGCCCGTCACCAGCGACACATCCAGGTCGGTCTCGCCTTCCAGCACGCCATTGACCGGCACGCGCTCGCCGCCCGCCACCAGCACACGGTCGCCCACCGCGATGTCGCGCGCCGAGACGGTTTCGACCATGTCCTGCGGCCCCAGCCGCCGCACCAGCAGCGATTGCAGCGCCAGCAGGTGCCGCGCCGCGCCCCGCGCCTTATCGCGCAGGCGATAATCCAGATAGCGGCCCACCAGCAGCAGGAAGACCAGCATCACGGCGGCGTCGAAATAGGTATGGGCGGCCTGGTGCGCCACCTGATAGAGGCTGAGGCCCAGCGCCAGCAGCACCGCCAGGCTGATCGGCAGGTCCATGTTGGCGCTGCGCGCCTTCAGCCCCTTCAGGGCCGACCGGAAGAAAGGCTGTCCGGCATACAGCGTCGCGGGCACGGTGACACCCGCCGCCAGCCAGAAAAAAGTCTGGCGCAGTGTGGGCGCCATGTCGCTGCTGTACCAGACCGCATCGGTCAACCCCATCGCCAGCACCGTGCCCAGGCCGGAAACCGCCAGGCAACGCAGCAGGAAGCGGCCTTCGGCGTCCTCGGCAGTCAGGGTTTCCGCCGCCTCGAACGGACGCGCCTGGTATCCCAGGTCATGCAGCCGCCGCAGCACCGCCTGGGGCGCGATATCCTGGCCCTGCACCAGCAGCTTGCCGGTGGACAGGTTGAGGCGCGCCGACGCGATACCGGGCAAGGCCGTAACGCCCTTTTCGATCTTGGCGATGCAACCGGCGCAACGCGCACCCGTCACCGCCACCTCGAAGCGTTCGCAATCCGCATCGCGGCGCACATGCCGGGACAGGTCGTCGGCATGCTTCGGCTGGGCAAGGGAGAGAGTCAGCGCACCCATAGCCGCCGTCCCGCCTGGAAGGGTTGCGGTCCCCGATTCTTCACCTGCACATCCCAGCTGCCGGGCGCGATCCCGCCGATCTCGGCGCGATAATGGCCGGGCGATACCGCATGCAGGGTTATCGGACGGTCCCGGTTCTCGTCGCTGGGATGGCGCAGCAGTCCGGCAAGGTCCAGGCCCCGTTGGTCCGTGCCCGCGCGGTCCTTCACCATAACATCAATCCGCACCAGCCCGGCCGGCAGCCGGGTGGCAGAGATCTCCGCCGACCAGCCCAGGCGTGCCTGCTCGCCGCGCCGGGCGATGGTCTGGTTGTAGGTGGCCCCCTGCAGATAGGGCTTCTGTTCGTCCTCGCCACGGAAGCTGGTCACCGCCAGCGTGATGAAAACCGCATTGGTGGCGATGATCACGCCGAAGAATCCCGCCAGCAGCAACAGGACACCGCGTCCGGTCAGGGGCTTGCTCATGGCCTTTCTCCGGTGACGAAAGCGGTGGTGGTGGTGCGGCTGTCCTCGCCATCGCCGAGGGTGAAGGTCACCGAACGGCTGGCCGCAAGGTCGCCCCGCGCCACCGTCACCAGAACCCGCAGTGTGCGTATGCGGTCGGCGTCAACCGGCACGGACAAGGCGCCCTGGACCGGGCCGATGCCGATGGCGGTGACGGCGCGCGCCTTCAGGCCGGAAACCTCCAGATGCAGGATGCGCGCCTTGCCCGACCGGTTCATGATCTTGAGGGTATAGGCGTTGCGGACCGCGCCGTCGGTCAGCGTGACATGGTCGGGATTGCGGTCGCGCATCACGTCCAGATCCAGGCTGTGGCGATTGGAAATGGTCAGCAGCAGGATGCCCGACACGATAACCAGGACCGCCGCATACAGGACGGTGCGCGGGCGCACGAAACGGTGGCGCGTGGACTCTCCACGCTGGCGGCGGCCGATATTGGCCTCGGTGTCGAAGGCGATCAGGCCCAGCGGCTGGCCGATCCGGCGCATGACATCGTCGCAGGCATCTATGCACAGCCCGCAATTGATGCATTCCAGTTGCGCGCCGTCGCGGATGTCTATGCCCATCGGGCAGACCGCCACGCACTGGTTGCAGTCGATGCAGCTTCCCCGCCCCTCCCAGCTTTCGCCCTTGCGGTGGTGCCCGCGCGGCTCGCCCCGGTCACGGCGATAGGTGACGCCCAGCGCGTCATTGTCGGTCATCGCCGCCTGGATGCGGGGCCAGGGACACATATACGTGCAGACCTGCTCGCGCATCAGGCCGCCCAGCGTATAGGTGGTGAAGGCCAGGCCCGCGATGGCGGCATAGGTGCCGAAACCGGCGGTTCCCGTCACAAGCTGGTGCAGCAGCGTGGGCGCATCATGGAAATAGAACACCCAGGCACCGCCGGTGGCCACGGCGAAGGCCAGCCATACCGTGTGCTTGGAGACGCGCTTGGCGATCTTGGACGCGGTCCAGGGCGCGGCGGCCAGGCGGATGCGCGCGCCGCGATCGCCCTCAATCTTGGTCTCGACCCAGATGAACAGGTCGGTCCACACCGTCTGCGGGCAGGAATAGCCGCACCACAGCCGCCCGAACAGCGCGTTGATCAGGAACAGCGACACCGCCGCCAGGATCAGCAGGCCCGTGATGTAATAGACTTCCTGGGGCCATATCTCGATGAAGAAGAAATAGAGACGCTGGCGTTCCAGGTCCACCAGTACCGCCTGTCCCGGCGCGCCCGCGCCCCGGTCCCAGCGCAGCCAGGGCACCAGATAGTAGATGCTGAGGGTAAAGGCCATCATCGCCCATTTGATGCTGCGATAACGGCCCTCGGCCTCCTTGGGATAGATCGGCACACGCGACTTGTAGAGCTTGCGGTTCGCCGCGCTGTTGGAAGCCTGGGCATCGGACCGGGCCACACCATCGGCCGCCATGCCGGGTACGGCTGCCGCGCCGTTCGCCGTCCTGTCGGACACTCGCGATATGACCGTATGCTTGACCATGATGGGCGCGCTATTCTCCACCACCCAGATTGTGGACATAAACCGCCAGGGCCTTGATCTCCTCCGGCGTCAGGCGGCCGTTCCAGTTGGGCATCACGCCGCCATGACCGTTCCAGATCTGGTCGCGCACCGCCGCCAGGCTGTGGCCGTACAGGGCTTCATTGTCGGTGAGATCGGGCGCGCCCATCTCGCGATTGCCCTTGCCCTGCGCCCCGTGGCAGGAGGCGCAATTCTCGGCGAACAGCGTCCTGGCCCGGCTGACCGCGCGCGGATTGGCGTCCCGGCCCGACAGGTGCAGCACATAAGCCGCCAGGTCGTCCACCTGCTGTTCCTTCAGGATGCCGTCGCGTCCGAAGGCGGGCATCTGCGACTGATGCGTCTTCGGATGGTCGGCGCGCGCGCCCACCGTGATGGTCTGCTGGATTTCGGCCAGGGTGCCGCCCCACAGCCAGACATCGTCATTCAGGTTGGGATAGCCGGGCGCGCCCTGCCCGCCCGCGCCGTGGCACGGCACGCAATTGTCGCCGAACAGCATGCGGCCCTGCGCCATCGCGAACTGGAGCAGTTCGGGATTGCGCTGGATCTCCGCAAGGCTGGCCTTGCCCAGCGCCGCTTCCTGCCCGGCCCGCGCCAGCTTGAGCGCCGCGACGTTGGCCGTCACCTCGTCACGCTGGGAATGACCCAGGATTCCGCGCGTATAGCCGGTGATGCCCGGCCAGGCCGGATAGACCACCCAATAGCCGACCGCCCAGACGATGGTGATATAGAACAGGCCCAGCCACCATTTGGGCATCGGCGTGTCCAGTTCCTTGATGCCGTCCCATTCATGGCCTGTCGTCTGGGTGCCGGTGACCTCGTCGATTTCCTTCTTGGACATCAGGCGTCCTCATCCTTCAGGGGTATGCGCGCCGCTTCCTGGAAGCGGGCGCGGTTGCGCGGCCAGAAAACCCAGGCCAGGACAACCGCGAAGATCAGCATGAAATAGACGGAGCTCCAGCTCTTGGCGAAAGCCAGCACGTCCTCATAGGCCCAGTTCTGTATGGTCATCTGCGATGCTCCGGCGCATTGGCCTGATAGCTCTTGAAGTCCACCAGCGTGCCCAGCATCTGCATGTAGGCGATCAGGGCGTCGCCCTCGCTGATCACGGCGGGATTGCCGTCAAAGTCGCGGGCCGCGGCCTTGGCGTACCGCTTCTGGAAACCTTCCAGCCCCTCGGCATTGGGATCGGCCTGCGCTTCCAGGTCGGCCTTGGCCTGATCCACCTGCTCGTCGCTGTAGGGCACGCCCACCGTCCGGTTGGCCAGCAGCATGTTGCGGACCTGGCGATAGTCCAGCGGCTTGGAGAACAGGAAGCGATAGGGCGGCATGATGGATTCGGGCACCACCGCGCGCGGATCGGCCAGATGGGCGCGGTGCCATTCGTCGGAATACTTGCCGCCCACCCGCGCCAGATCCGGGCCGGTGCGTTCCGATCCCCACTGGAAGGGATGGTCGTACATGCTTTCCGCCGCCAGGCTGTAATGGCCATAGCGTTCCACCTCGTCGCGCAGGGTACGGATCTGCTGGCTGTGGCAGACATAGCAGCCTTCGCGGACATAGATGTTGCGGCCCGCCAGTTCGAGCGGGGTGTAGGGCCGCATGCCGCTGACCTTTTCCACCGTGCCGTTGACCCAGAACAGCGGGGCGATTTCCACCGCGCCGCCCACGGCCACCACCAGGATGATGCCGATGAGCAGGAAGATGGAGTTCTTCTCAAGCCAGGCGTGGTTCATCACGCAGCCTCCACCGCAGGAGCGGCAGCAGGCGCCGCGGCCGGCGATCCGCACCGGATCGTCTTCCAGAGATTGAAGGCCATGAGCAGGGTTCCCGCCAGGAAGAGCAGGCCGCCAAGGGCCCGGATGATGTAGTAGGGATGCATCGCCTCCACGACCTCGACAAAGGCGTATTCCAGGAAGCCGAAGTCGTTATAGGCGCGCCACATCAGGCCCTGCATGATGCCGGCGACCCACATGGAGGTGATGTAGAGCACGATGCCCAGGGTGGAGAGCCAGAAATGCCATTCCACCATCGCGTCGGAATAGAGCTTCTTCTTCCACAGCCAGGGCACCAGGCAGTAGATCGCGCCGAAGCTGATATAGGCGACCCAGCCCAGCGCGCCGGAATGCACATGCCCAACGGTCCAGTTGGTATAGTGCGACAGCGCGTTGACCGCCTTGATGCTCATGGCCGGGCCTTCGAAGGTGGCCATGCCGTAGAAGGCGACCGAAACCACCATCATGCGCAGCACCGGATCGGTGCGCAGCTTGTCCCAGGCCCCCGACAGGGTCATCAGGCCGTTGATCATGCCGCCCCAGCTCGGCATCCACAGGATGATCGAGAAGGTCATGCCCAGCGTCTGCGCCCAGTCGGGCAGCGCCGTATAGAGCAGGTGGTGCGGACCGGCCCAGATATAGATGAAGGTCAGGCTCCAGAAATGCAGGATGGAGAGGCGGTAGGAATAGACCGGCCGCTCCGCCCGCTTGGGAATGAAGTAGTACATGATCGCCAGGAACGGCACGGTCAGGTAGAAGGCGACCGCGTTATGGCCGTACCACCACTGGGTCAGCGCATCCTGCACGCCGGAGAAGAGCGAATAGCTCTGTGTTTCCAGCAGCGACACCGGCACCGCCAGGTTGTTGACGATGTGCAGGATCGCGATGGTGATGATGAAGGCCAGGTAGAACCAGTTGGCCACATAGATATGCGGCTCGCGGCGCTTCCACAGCGTGCCCATGAAGACCAGCAGGTAGCAGACCCAGACGATGGTCAGCCAGATGTCGGCATACCATTCCGGCTCGGCATATTCGCGGCTCTGGCTGACGCCCAGCAGATAGCCGGTGCCCGCCAGCACGATGAAGGCATTATAACCCCAGAAGACGAACCAGCCGAGCGAACCACCCCACAGCCGCGCCCGGCAGGTCCGCTGCACCACATAGAAGGATGTGGCGATCAGCACATTGCCGCCAAAGGCAAAGATCACCGCCGAGGTGTGGAGCGGACGCAGCCGCCCGAAATTCGTCCAGGCCTGGTCCGCCAGGTAGAACAGGTTGGGAAAGGACAGCTGGAGGGCGATGATGACGCCCACCGTCATGCCGGCGATGGCCCAGAACATGGAGGCGATGACGCCCGCCCGCACCACGCTGTCGGCATAGGGCCGCGTCTCGTCCTGCGGCACGCGCCCGGCATACATCCACAGATACCAGACGCCCATCGCCGCCATGCAGGCGCCGAAGGTCCAGGCCTGGACCACCATCCGGGGGTCATGCGACCAGGCGGCCTCGAACAGCGCCGCCAGAAGCCCCAGCCCGATGGCCAGGGGAACGAAATAATGGTCGAACCGCCAGGGCGATTCAGTTGCCTGCGCTTGCATGCCGGTTTTCCTGTTTCTGCGATGAGTCCTGCGCGGCGTGGCGCGCGCCGTTCCTTGCCTGCCGGGCGGCTTCGCGCGCCTGCGCGCACCAGGCGGTCCAGCCCGCGGCCGCCGCCGGTATTTCGGGTGATGATGCGATGGTCATGTGATGGTCCCCCATTGCCGGAATGACATGAAGCCTGCGCGCCGCGCCTTGCGCCGGATCAACCGCGACAGATCGCGGCCAGTGCGGGCATCGCGGTATGGCCCGGCCACAGCAGCAGCGCGCCGCAGACCGCCAGCGCCAGAAGCAGAACCGCGAAGCCCGCCAGCAGCAGCGAACGCCCGGTGCAGCAGGCTGGTCCGCCTGCCCCACGGCCCCAGGCGCCACGTCCCCAGGCAAAAGGCCTCGCCGCCCAAAGGCCCAGCGGCGCCAGCGCGAGAAGAAGACAGCAGAGCATGGATCATGTCCTAGAACCGGACGCCGATGCCTGCGCCGACCAGCCAGGGATTGAGCCGCGCCGAAGCCTGTACCGTGCCGCCGCCCGCGCGGATGCTGGTGCCCATGAACACCTTCTTGACGTCGAAGTTCAGGAAGTAGGGACCGCTCCCGATCGGCACATCCGCGCCGGCCTGCAGCGCCCAGCCAAAACTGTTCTTGAAGCCGATCGGGGCCAGCGCGCTCTTGGGGTCGTAGAAGAAAGTGTAGTTCACGCCCGCGCCGACATAGGGATGCAGGAACGCGATGGGATCGAAATGGTATTGCGCCGTCACGGTCGGCGGCAGCAGCCAGACGCTGGAAACCCGCCCGGCGACGCTGTTGGAAACCGTGTGCTTGGTGATGGCGGCAATGGCCTCGACCGCGATCTTATCGGTGATGAAATAGGTCAGGTCGGCTTCCGGCACGAAGGATTCGGACGCGCGCGTGACGCCGCCGATATTCGCGCCCGCCACGCTGATCCGCGCCGAGGTGTCGGGCAGCACACCCAGGCCGCGCAGGCGCAGGTGGAACTGGCCCGCGGTGGCGGCGGGCGCCGCCGATACGGCATCCTGGGCCTGGGCGGCGGTCGCCATAATGCCGGGCATCATCAGCATGGCGGCGGCGGCGACGGCGGACATTTTCATGAAGCAACCCTCTTTCTGCGATGGGTTGCGTGACACGCCATGCAAGCGCCGGATTTGATCCGGCGCAAAACGCGCCGCGATCGGCCAGCATGCCGCAGGCCCGAATGTCGCAGTTGCGCGCGATCAAGGTCCGGGCGCGCCCGCGCCGTCAGCCTGCGGCAAAAAGGAGCCGTCCATGCTGACGCCCAAGGCGATCTTCGCGGGCCATGCGCCGCGCTATACCAGCTATCCCACCGCGCCCCATTTCCATCCGGGCGTGAATCCGGCGCGTTATCGCGAATGGCTCGCAACGCTGCCCGCAAACGAGCCCCTGTCGCTCTATTTCCACATCCCCTTCTGCGACACGCTGTGCTGGTTCTGCGCCTGCCACACCACGGTGGTGAACAATTACGCCCCCGTGGCCGACTATCTCGACCTGCTGCTGGCCGAACTGGACATGGTGTCCCGCGCCCTGCCGGGGCGGCAGGCGGTGTCGCATATCCATTGGGGTGGCGGTTCGCCCACCATCCTGGCGCCGCGCGACATGCTGCGGCTGGACCGCGCGGTGCGGGAGCGCTTCGATGTCCTGCCCGACGCCGCCTTCGCGGTGGAGATAGATCCGCGCGGCTTCGACGCCGACATGGCCGCGGCCCTGGCCACCTGCGGCGTCACCCGCGCCAGCCTGGGCATCCAGGACTGCGATCCCAAAGTGCAGCAGGCCATCAACCGCATCCAGCCCATGACCGAGGTGGAGCAATGCCTGGACCTGCTGCGCGGCAACGGCATCACCGGCATCAATCTCGATCTCGTCTATGGCCTGCCCTACCAGACCCCGGACAGCTTCGCCCGCACCCTGTCCGCGGCGCTGGCGCTTTCGCCGCAGCGCATCGCCGTTTTCGGCTATGCCCATGTACCATCCTTCAAGAAGCATCAGGCGCTGATCCCCGACGAGGCCCTGCCGGATGTAGATCAAAGGCTGGCGCTGGCGCGGCTGGCCGAAACCACGATCACCGGCGCGGGGTATCAGGCCATCGGGCTGGATCACTTCGCGCGGCCGGAGGATTGCCTGGCGCAGGCCGCGCAGAAAGGCACGCTGCGGCGCAATTTCCAGGGCTATACCACCGATACCGCCCGCACCCTGCTGGGCTTCGGCGCATCCGCCATCAGCGCCCTGCCGCAGGGCTATGTGCAGAATCTCCAGGCGACGCCGTCCTATCGCGGCGCCCTGCGCGCCGGTGAACTGCCGGTGGCACGCGGCATCGCCCTGACCCGCGAAGACCGGCTGCGGCGCGATGTGATCGAACATCTGATGTGCGGCCTGCGCGTGGATCTGGGCGAAGCCTGCGCCCGGCATAATACCGCGCCGGATGCGCTGGACTGGGCCTTGCGGGATCTGGCCCCGCTCTGCGAGGCAGGCGCGGTGGTGGTACGTCACCGCTTGGTGGCGGTCAATCCCGACATGCCGCAGGCCGCACGCCTGGCCGCCGCCGTGTTCGACGCCTATCTCGGCGTCGGCGCGGCGCTGCATTCCCAGTCCGCCTAGGCACATCGCTTCCTCAGCTTCCCCCGGCCTTGATCCGGCGCAAGGCAATGCGGAGGGACGGATGCTAGCCTGGACGGACATGCGCTTTGGCCGCCAGGAGAATCCATGAGCCTCAAGATCGTCCGGCTGGAACTGGGCCGCACGCCGGAAAAACCCCAGGGCGATCCGCGCCACGGCTATGAGTTCGTCGCGCCGATCAACAGGCTTGGCCATCTGGATGCGGCGGACTGGGCCACGGCGCGCGACAAATGCACGGTGCGCAGCTTCCGCCCCCAGCAGGCGGACCGGCGCGGCTGGCTGCGGCATGTCGGCCGGGGCTGGCGTTTCGACTATGACCGCGCAAGCGCCGCCGACGACGAACCCTTTTTCAAGCTGGACCGGCATATCATCGCCAGCGGCCTGTATGTGACCCTGCGCGAGGAAGACGGCGTGGAGCGGCCCTTCCGGATCGTCTCGGTCCAGCCCGCGCGGGCTTCGGCCAGCTAGGACGCGCCCGCCATCAGCGCCTGGCGGACCAGCTCCGGCAGGCTGGAAGCCCCCATCTTGGTCATCACATTGGCGCGGTGGACTTCCACGGTGCGCGGGCTGAGGCCCAGGTCATAGGCGATGGTCTTGTTGGGATGACCGGCCAGCAATCCGTCCAGCACCTCGCGCTCGCGCTGGGTCAGGCTGGCCATGCGCGCCCGCACCGCGTCCAGCCCGGAATCGCGCCCATTTCCGGCGCGGCCCAGCGCCACCGCGACCGCGGCCAGCATGGCGTCATCGGTAAAGGGCTTTTCGATGAAATCCACCGCACCCGCCTTCATGGCTTCCACCGCCAGCGGCACATCGGCATGGCCGGTCATGATGATCACGGGGACATCCTGCCCCCTTTCCTTCAGCGCGCGCATCAGGCCCAGCCCGTCCACGCCCGGCATGCGGACATCGCTGACGATGCATCCGGCCAGGTCGCGCCCCTCCTGCGCCAGGAAAGCGCTGGCGGATTCATAGACCCGCACCGCCAGGCCGGTGGTGCCCAGCATGAAGGCGACCGCCCGGCGCACATCCTCGTCATCGTCGATCAAATGCACGATCCGGTTATCCATGCTGCATCTCCTCCCGTCCGATGCCTCTGAGGGTCAGGCGAAAGACCGTGCCGCCGCCCGGATTGGCCTCGGCCCACAAACGCCCGCCATGCGCCTCCACGATCGTCCGCGAGATCGAAAGCCCGACGCCCATGCCATGCCGCTTGGTGGTCATGAAAGGCTGGAACAGCTTGCCGGCGATTTCCGGCGCGATACCGGGGCCGCTGTCGGCCACCGTCACCATCACCATGTCGCCCTCACCCGGCCCCACCGATATCCGCAGTTCGCGCCGCTCGGTTTCCTGCAGCGCCTCGATGGCGTTGCGCATCAGGTTGAGGATCACCTGCTGGATCTGGATCTTGTCCACCAGCACCATCTCCGCGCCCGGATCGAAGGTGAAGCTGACATGCACGCCGGTTTCCCGGATGCCCACCAGCGCCAGCGCGCTGGCTTCCTCGATCAGCTTTTGCAGGTTTTCGGGCTGGCGCTCGCTTTCGCCCTTGGAGACGAATTCGCGCAGCCGCTTGATGATCTGGCCGGCGCGCAGGGCCTGTTCCGCCGCGCTGTCCACCGCGCCCCGCACCATCGGCAGGTCGTCCGGCCGCCCGCCATCCAGCAAGCGCCGCGCGCCGTTGAGATAGCTGGCCGCCGCCGTCAGCGGCTGGTTCAGTTCATGGGCCAGGGTGGAGGCCATCTCGCCCAGCGCCGTATAGCGCGACATGAAGATCAATTCGGCCTGCAGGTCCTGAAGCCTTTGCTGGGTCTGCTGGCGTTCGGTGAGGTCGCGGACAAAGCCCGTGAAGAAGCGCCGGTCGCCGGAGCGCATCTCGCCCACCGCCAGTTCCATCGGAAAGGTGGAGCCATCCTTGCGCTGGCCCACCACCAGGCGGCCGATGCCGATGATCCGGCGTTCGCCCGTCGCCATATAGCGGGCCAGGAAGGCGTCATGCTGGGAGCCATACGGCTCCGGCATCAGGATGGAGACATTCTTTCCCACCGCCTCGGCGGCGGCATATCCGAACAGCTTCTCGGCGGTGGCGCTGAAGGATTGCATGATGCCGCGCGTGTCGATCACGATCATCGCGTCGGGAACCGTGTCCAGCACCGATTGCAGATGGGCCTCGCGCTCCACCAACGCAGCCTGGGCGGCGCGGGACGCGGTGATATCGCGGGCGACCTTGGACGCGCCGATCAGTTCGCCATTCTCGTCCCAGACCGGCGAAACGGTGACGGAGACATCAATGATGACGCCATCCTTGCGGCGGCGGCGGGTCTCGAAGCGGTCCACCCGCTCGCCCGCGCGGATTCGCGTCAGGATACCGGCCTCTTCCTCCTCCAGGCCGGGCGGCAGCAGCATGGTCATGGGACGGCCGACCGCCTCCGCCGCGTCATAGCCGAAGATCCGCGCGGCGGCCCGGTTCCAGTCGGTGATGATCCCGTCGAGCGTCTTGCCGATGATGGCGTCGTCGGACGAAGCGACGATGGCGGCCAGCCGGGCATTGGCGATCTGGCCGGAGCGGCGGCTGCCGATATCCAGGATGATGCCTTCGGCCTCGTCCCGGCCCGGCAGCGCCGCGCCGCGCATGCGCCACCAGGCGCCCCGCGCGGCATCGCGGAAATCCAGGTCGTGCAAATGATGCCGGGCAAGGCTTTCGGCCAGCGACCGCTGCATGGCGCCGCGATCCTGGGGATGCACCAGCGCCAGGAACTGCGCCGGGGAAAGATCGCCGTCCGCCGCGCCCAGCAGCGCCGCCGCCCGTGACGACAGGTGCACCGGCCCGTCCGGCAGCCGCCAGCGCCAGGTCCCGGCATCCGCCGCCGCAAGCGCATGGGCGTCCGCCACCGAATCATCCGGGAGGGTGTCCGTCATGGCCGGGAACCTAGCGTCTGGACGCGGCGCGCGCCACAAAGCCCTGAGAACCCCATCGGAAAGCGGTCCGCGGCAAGGCGGCTACGTAATATCCCTTAGGGCGTAACCGAATTTTTCGGAGCCTTGCGGTTCCCTAGAAAAGGCGTGCAACCGCCCCATGAGGCACCCATGACCGCCCAGGCTGCCGTCCGCCAAGCCCCTTCCGGTTTCCCCCTGCCCGGCTTTTCCGTGGCGTGCCACACCCCGCCGCAGGAACCGTTGCAGACCGCCGGAACGGTGGCGCATTTCGGCGAAGGCGCGGCGATCTTCGCCGAGGGTGACGCCACCGATGTCTTCTACCGGGTCGTGTCCGGCGTGGTGCGGGTATGCAAGTTCCTCAGCGACGGCCGCCGCCAGATCGAGGCCTTTCATGTCGCGGGCGATGTGTTCGGCTTCGAACCGGGCGCGGAACGCACGCTTTGCGCCGAAGCGGTGGGGCCCTGCAGCCTTGTCGCCTATCGCCGCCGCAATGTGGACGCGCTGGCGCAAAAGGACCAGGCCGTGTCGCGCCTGCTGTTCGGCTATGTGATGCAGAACCTGGCCCAGGCCCAGGGCCATTCCCTGCTGCTGGGACGGCGCGGCGCGGCGGAAAAGGTGGCCGCCTTCCTGCTGGACTGGTCGCGCCATTCCGCCGACCCGCGCATCCTGCATCTGGCGATGACCCGCCAGGACATCGCGGACTATCTGGGCCTCACCATCGAGACCGTATCGCGCAGCCTGTCGCAGTTCGAACGGGACGGCATGATCGCCCTGCCGAATATCCGCGAGGTGCGCCTAACCAACCGGACGGCGCTGGAAAGCCTGGCGGCATGACCGGCGCCTTGCCGCGATATATGCGAGGACGGCATGGACGTTCTTGAGGCCATCCAGACCCGCCGGGCAGTGCGGGATTATACCGGCGACCGCCTCACCGAGGCGGACCTGCGCCCCCTGATCGCCGCCGCGAGCTGGGCGCCCAGCGCGCTGAACGGCCAGTCCTGGCAGTTCACGGTGATCACCGACCGCGACCTGCTCAAGCGCATCTCGGACGAATCCAAGGCCTGGACGCTGAAAACCATCGCCGAGCTGCCGCGGCCCGATCACTTCCGCGACCTGTTCCGGGATCCGGCGTTCGACATCTTCTATGGCGCCCCGGCGCTGGTGGTGATCTCGGCGGCGCGGGCTTCGCAATGGGCAACGGAGGAATGCACACTCGCGGGCCAGAACCTGATGCTGGCGGCGGTCGAGAAGGGCCTGGGCACATGCTGGGTCGGCTTTGCCCAGGACTGGCTGAATACCGGCGCGGGCCTGGAGGCATTGGGCCTGGCGGCGGACAGCCAGGTGGTGGCCCCCATCGTGGTGGGCCGGCCCCGCGCCACCGCGCCGCCTGTGCCGCGCAAGCCCGCCTTCGTCAACTGGATCGGCGACCGGCGCGGCCTGTATGGCAAGGACGGGCCGTAGAACGACCCGCCTTACGGCACCTTGGTGAAGGCCGCGATGCCCTGCACCGCATTGGCATCGTTGGGCGAGCCGGACTGCGAAATGGTGTAGTGCAGACCGGCCTGCGTACCCCCGTTCCCCGACAGGAAACCGCCCATCGCGACCGCGCAGCTTGACGTGGGACAGGCCGGACCGCCCGCGGCGATGCTCAAATTGTTGCCGCTGAAGGTGGCGCCGTTGAGCTTCATATGGCTGGTGCCGGGATTGGCCGTACCGCCCGTGGTCACAACATTATAAGTGTGGCCGCCAATCGCGACGTTCAGGTCCACGCCCACGCCGGTATTGGCCTGGCTGCTGCCGAACTGGATCGCCATCGCGCCGGTCAAGGTGCCTGGCGCGATCGCATCGTTGACACTGGTGGGGTTGGTCTTACCCACCAGCGTGTACTGCGCCGTGCCGGTGGTGGGAATATTGCTGGCCGGTTCACCAACCAGGACATGGGCGCTCCGGTTGGAGCCCAGGGTCGGCACCGGATCGCTGAAAACCTGGGTCAGTGTGCCGCTGGACCAGCGCGACCATGTCAGGCCACCCGCCGAGCCAGTCTCCACCACCTGCGCGGTGTTCACGCCGTAACGCTGGCCGTCGACCTCGACCATCTCGATACCCTGACGATCGGACGTATAGATCGTCACGGCATTGGCATTGACATTGATGTTCTTCGTGCCGTAGCCACCGTTGGCCGTGCCCGCCCCAGGGCTGTTGATGACGCCCAGCTGTCCCAGTTCCTTGTTCTTCAGGCTGGGATCATCGGTGCGCTCGAAGATCGCGGCGCCCGAAATCCCTTTGTCGTTGCCTCGTATCTGGTAGGCCAGCGCCGCATCGCGTCCGGCGGGACCGGACAGAAGGCCGCCGACCGTCACATTACAGTTCGGGCTGCCACACACGACATCGCCGCTGGGCGCGGCCACATTATAGAAGCCGTAGAGGCTGCCGTTATAGCTGACCTGGCTGGTGGCGGGATTGGCCGCCCCGCCCGTGGTGCCGATGTCATAGACCAGCGTGGTGGTCGGCGTGGTGTTGACCGTCACCTGGCCGTCAATGCCCAGCTTCACCGTACCGGTGCCGGCGGTGGAGAAATCCACACCCAGCTTGCCGGTGAAGCTGCCGGGCGCGGTGCTGCCGTCATTCAGAACCGGCGCCACCGAGGATTTGAGATCATAGGTGCCGATGCCGGTGGCGGGCAGGCGGTAGGTGCTGATCGCCGTGCCCGCCGCATAGATCATGCCCTGCCAGCCGTCGGGACTGTAATAGTCGGCGATGCCCCGCTTGATGGTGCCGCCGTTCCAGCGGCCGATCTGCACATAGCGGTTGCCCGCCAGGTCGGCGATCACCGTGTCATTGCGGTCGTAATTCTGGCTGGAGATGAAGCTGGACACCACGCCGTTGTGATCCACGCGGATCAGGCTGGGCATCATCGACCAGTTTCCGGACTGGCCCGGCGCGACATTGACCATACCCGCATTGACGGTTTCCCGCAGCGGCTCGCTGACCGCGCCGCTGGAGATGGGCGGATTGACGACCACCGCGCCCTTGCTGGGATCGAAACTATCCTGGGAGAAGATGGCCGCGCCGGTGACGGTGTTACGGCGGCCCGTGGCGTCATTGCTGCTGATCGGCCCGATCTCGTAGGACACACCGACGGTTTCGCCATTGCTGCCCCCCAGAACGCCGTACACGGCGGATGAGCAACTGCCCGCGCAGGCCAGGCCGGTGCCGGTGGTGGGAATGTTCTGCGTATAGAAGCCGCGCTTATTCAATGCCGCCAGTTCGATCGCATAGGAAGGTGCGGCCGCGCCGCCGGGCGTCTTCACATTATATACGGCGTCGCCCGGCATGGAGACCGAGAAGTCGAAGCCCAGCTTGGGCTTGACCGAGAACAGGATGCCCATCGTGCCGGAGGTCATCGTGCCGGGGGCGGTACCACCCCAGCCCAGGGTTGGCCTGGTCGCGGCTGCCAGCGTGTAGGTTGCCAGACCCTGTGCCGGAACCGCCGGCGCGGGCGCACCATAGGCCAGATGCAGGCCCTGCTGCGAAGTGCGTTCGGTATTGGGCGAGACATAATAGCGGCCGCCCGTCACGCCGCCGGACCAGCGTTCGATCGAGATGCCGCCCACCGTGGCGCGGTCGAGCGACTCGTTGGTGTTGCGCTCCGGATACTCGTCGGCGCTGGCCCTGTAGCCGTTCAGTTCGCCATTCGCGCCGATGGTGACGGTGGTATTGTCACGCAGGTCCAGGCCAACCCAGTCACCGGCATAGGTGATGGTCTGTCCGGTCTTGGGCGTGCCGGTCAGCGCGACCGTGCCACGCACGGGCGGCGTGCCGCCATAGCTGGCCAGGGTGCTGCCCTGAACGACGGTGCCGCCGGGCGTGTCGCCGCCCGTATTTCCGCCGGTATTGGTATTGCCCGTTCCCGTGTTGCTGCCGGTGCCCGTGTTGCTGCCGGTATTGGTATTGCCCGTTCCAGCGTTACCGCCCGTATTGGCATTGCCGCTGGAAACAGGGAAGCCGCTGGACTGGGCCGCCGCGACGACCGTCTGGCCCGCGCCGCTGGGCGTGCGCGGATCGGCCGCCGAGAAGCCATTGGGAGCCGGGGGCATGGCCTGGCTGGACGAAGGCGGCGGCGCGCTGGCCACCGGCGGCGCAAAGGTGCCGGAGATTCCACCGGTGGACGCGACATAGCCGCCACCCGCACTGAAACTGCGAACCTGGCCGCCCGCCGCGACCTGCGCCGCGCCCTGGTTGACGCGGCCCGCCAGGCCCGCGCCCTGCGCGGCGGCGGAGAAAACGCCGCCGGCCGTGGTGATGGCCGTGCCGCCGCGCGTCACGGTGACCGGCGTGCCCGCCGAATTCACCCGCAGCGAGCCGGACACCAGCGCGATGGAAACCGGCGCCTCGCTGGAAACGGTGAAGCTGGCGCCCTGGGGCGCGATCACGGTCGAACCATCGGCGAGACGAAGCTGCAGCACCGGACCGGTCACCGTGACGGTCTGGCCGGGCACGACATCGGTGATCGCCGCGCCACTGGCGTCCGGCGCGTTGGCGCCGCCGAACAGCACCGGGATGGCCAGCGCGGGCGTGGCGAAGACGGAAAAGGCGGAGGCGAGCAGAAGGGCGGTCTTGAAGCGCATGATGTCCTCCTCAGAAGTCGCGAGACAGCGTCAGCATGGTGGCGACGCGCTCGAAGTCGTAGAGCGGAATGTTGCTGTTGGCGTTGGTGTAGGTGACGTTGACGCCGATGGAGAGCAGCGGGTTGATGCGATAGCGCACCGTCACATCCAGGTCGGTCCGCAGCGTGTCGCGCGTCTTGAGGAACAGCGGTTCCGCCGCCAGATACTGGTCCGTCTCGACCGCCAGCGACGGGATGATGGACAGGTCGGGCGTGGCCTTCATCTCCACGCCCAGCCGCGCGCCCGCATAGCTGTAGCTGAGATTGTCGAAGGCGGGATTCTCGGCGATCTCCTGGCCGCCATAGATGCTGCCGAACAGATAGGACGGCCATGCCGCTTCCAGCGCGCGCCCCATCGTCACGCCCAGCGCGTAGCGGTCGGCATCCTGCGGCGAATTGGAGGGGTAGGACAGCTTGAGATACTGCGCATAGAGGCCCAGATCGTATTCGCCGCGCTGGAATGTCCACTGGCCCAGCGCGCCGAAGGCGTTGCGATAGTCCTTTCCGCCCACGAAATAGGCCTGGGCCTGCCCGGAAATGGTGAAGGTGCCATCGTCCGGCGTCACATGCGCGAAGCCGACGGTCGCGCCCAGCAGGCCCTGGTTGAAAGCATCCTGTTCGCCATTGAAACGATAGCTGCCGGTGAAGTCCGCGACCAGCCGCTGGTTGACCGACAGGCCATGCACGATCGACAGGCGGCCCGCCGCCTGGGCGAAACCGTCTTCCTGCGCGATGGCGCTGGGCGACAGGGTGGCATAGCCCAGCGCCGCAAAGGCCGGGATCAGGATTCGCGGTTCGCTGGTGGAATTGTTGACGTTGGAGTCATAGCCGCCCGACAGGGAAAGCTGGCCGCTGACGCGCGTGCCGCCGCCCGACAGGCTGGTGTCCAGCGCACTGACATAGCGGTCCAGGGTGCGGCGCACCGCCGGCGGAAGCTCGGGCTGGCGTTGCACCGCGGCCAGCTCGCGCCGCGCCGCTTCGGGTTCGTTCAACGCGATATAGGCGCGGCCAAGTTCGGCGCGCGCCTGCAACTGGTTCGGCTGGACCGCCAGCACGCGCTCGAAGGCGGCCACGGCTTCCGCCGGGCGGCCACTGTCCACGGCCGCCATGCCCAGCAGGTAATCGAAATCCGGATCGCCCGCCTGCCTGGTGACCTGCGGCGCGAGCATCGCATAGACGGCCGGGGCCTGGCCTCGCGCCAGAAGCTGGCGCGCTTCACCCAGATCCGCCGAACGGGACGGCAAGGCGGTGGCGGCAACAGCCGAAAGCAGCACGGCGGCGATGGCCGCTTGTTTGTTCTTGGACATAAAGTGATTCCCCGTCAGCAGACGGAAACTGCCGCGCGCGTTGAAGGCTGAAACCCCCAGTTCCGGGGGGAGCGCGCACTTTCCCGGCGCGGCTCTCAAACCTTCATGGAAATGGCGCGGTCGCTTGACCGTATCGGCGGTTGCGGCGAAACCTGCGGGCATGTTCCGCCGCCGGTCTCCCGCCTCCATCGTGACGCTTGCCGCGATGGCGGGCCTGTTGCTGATGACGTTGTCGGTGGTAACATCCTGTCTGGGGCCGCATCTCGGCCTGACTTTCGCGCCGGACGATCAGGGCCGCACGCCGGACATCGTCGCGGCATCGTCGCCGGCGGTCCCGGTACCCTCGCGGCTTCAGGCCGTGATCGGTACGGACGGCCAGCGCGTCACGGTGACAAAGGCCGACCTGCTGGAAGACCCGGATTATATCACCACCTATCCCGCGCTGGATGCTTTCTACGAACGCCAGACGCAATTGCACCGGGCCTTGTCCGGGACGGATGTGAGCCTGGAACTGGTGCGGCCCGATGGCGGCGTCACCCGCATCACCCTGCAGCCACGGACGAGAACGCCCGGCGAATTGCCCGCTTCCTTCTGGGTGCTGGGTTTCACCGCGATGGTCGCGCTGGTGATCGGCGCCTGGGTCTGGTCGCTGCGGCCCGGCGACATGGCGACACGGCTGTTCGCGCTGGCGGGCCTGGGACTGGCCACGAGCCTTTTTCCCATCGCCGTTTATGGCGCGCGTGAGATCGCTCTTCCCGGTCCGCTTTTCGCCACGCTTTTGACCGTCAGCATCACCGGCGCCTGGCTGTTGGGCGCGGGGCTGATCAGCCTCTTTTTGGTGTATCCGGTCCGCATCGCCGGCAATCGCGCAGTGGCGATCTGCTTCGCGCTGTGCCTGGCGATGCCGGTGCTGCGCCTGTTGCAGCTGCCGCCCTCGCCGCTCCTGCTGTCGCAGGCGGCGGCGGTGGCGGCGCTCATCGCCCTGCTGACGGCCATCGCCCTGCAATGGCGCGCCACCCGTCCCGACCCCCGCCATCGCACCATCGTGCGCTGGTTCGGCGTATCGGTCGGCCTGGGCTGCGCCACTTTCGTGGCGATGGTGAACCTGCCCTTGCTGCTGGGCCTGCCGATGGTGCTGCCGCAGGGCTATGCCGTGCTTGCCTTCCTGCTGATCTATGCCGGGGCCGCGCTGGGGGTGGCGCGATACCGGCTGTTCGCGCTGGACATGGCGGCGTTCCGCATCCTGCTGCTGCTGGGTGTAGGCGCCATGATCCTCTGCCTCGACGCCCTGCTGGTGTATGGGCTGCACATGGCCTCCGGCCCTTCGCTGGGCCTGGCCTTCCTGGGTGGGCTACTTCTTTACATGCCGCTGCGGGACCTGATCGGCCGCCGCCTGATGCGGCGGCCCGCGATGGACGGATCGCTGCTCTTCCGGCTTGTCGGCCAGGCCGCCTTCGATTCCGCCACGCCCCAGGCGCGATGGGAAGCGCTGGTCCGCGATCTCTTCGATCCGCTGGACATCACGCCGCTCGATACGCCGCCGCAGGCGCCGCGCCTGCGCGAGGAAGGACTTGTGCTGGAACTGCCGCCGCTTGCCGGAACCACTGCGCTCAGCCTGCGCCATGCCCGTGGCGGGCGCGGCCTGTTCGGCCCCGCCGATGCGCGGCTGGCGCGCGAGGCGCTGGCCCTGCTGGAAGCCGCCCATGCCCGCCGCAGCGCCTATGAACAGGGCGTGATGAGCGAAAGGCTGCGGATCGCGCGCGACCTGCATGACGATGTGGGGGCGCGGCTTCTGTCGGCGCTGCACCTGGCCGAGGATGCCAGCCGTCCGGCGCTGCATGCGGCGCTGGACGATATCCGCGCCATCGTTTCGGGCCTGGGCGGCGAACAAAAGCCCTTCGGCCGCGTGATCGCCGACCTGCGCCACGAAACGGCGCGGCGCCTGGAAGCGCTGGGCGTGACGCTGGACTGGCCCAGCCCCGGCGATGCCGAAGCCGGGATCACGCTCAGCTATCGCGCCTACAAGAACCTGTCCTCGGCGGTGCGCGAAATAATGAGCAATGTGATGCGCCACGCCGAGGCGGGTTTGGTGACCGTCCGCATCGCCTGCGCGGAGGGCCGGATCCACGCCACCATCCGCGACGACGGACGGGGCAGCCATGCCCGCAAGGACGGCGGCCGCCAGGGCAACGGCATCCGCAACCTGGCGGCACGCATGGAGGCGCTGGGTGGCGAATTCGCCATGACGTTCCGGCCGGATGGCGCGGAAGCCCGTTTCTGGTTCCCCCTGGAAGCCGCATCCGATGCCCCGGAACAGGGGGTTCCGGGCCAGGCGCAACCGGCCATTGTCCCGCCATGACGGCCACAACGGATACTCCACGTCCGCGCACGATCCTGCTGGTCGAGGATCAGGCCAGGACCCGGCAATGGCTGTCGGGAATACTGGGCAAGGCCTTCCCGGATTCCCAGGTCACGGCCTGCGGCACGCTTGCTGACGCCTTTGGTCAACTGGCGGCCTTTCGGGACGAAGCCGAAGGTCCGCCGCCCTGGCTGGCGGTAATAGACATCAACCTGCCGGATGGGTCCGGCATCGAACTGGTGCGCGAGATCGCGGCCTGCTGGCCCGACACCTTGCCGCTGGTCGCCACCATGTATGACGATGACGGCCATCTGATGGAGGCCATCGCTGCGGGCGCCAGGGGCTACCTGCTCAAGGGCGACGAAGCCGATGTGCTGCAGGGCTATCTGCGGCGGGCGGCGGCGGGCGAACCGGCCATGTCGCCCTCGATCGCCCACCGCATCCTGGCGCATTTCCGCGAGACGGCGGAGCAGACCGTTCCGGCATCGGCGCTGCGGCACCAGCAGCCGCTTTCGCCGCGCGAAACCGATGTGCTGTCGCTGTTGGGCAAGGGCTTCACCGTGGCGGAATCCGCGCAGCGCCTGGGACTGTCGCCCCAGACAGTCTCGACCTATGTGCGGACCATCTATTCCAAGCTCAGCATCTCGAACCGCGCCCAGGCGACGCTCGAAGCGCGCCGCCGGGGGTTGTAGGCCGCTCCCGGCGCATATTTTCCACCGCAACGGTCCGGGCAAGAAATCCCGGGCCGGATAACCGGCCCCGGATTCTCTCACGAAGGCAATGCCCCGGCGCATGCCGGGGCATTGCCGTCGAACCTAGAAGCGATACCGCAGGGTGGTGCCGAAGGTGCGCGGATCACCCGGCTGCCCCGCGATCAGGCCCGTATTGCTGGGCGTGACCGTCAACTGTTCGAAATAGTTCTGGTCGAAGGCGTTGCGGAGCCACAGCGACAGGTCCAGGCCGCTATGGGTGCGGAAGCCGATGCGGACGTTGTGCAGCGAATAGCCGTTCACATCCGTATAGGCCGAGCGCGAGGCGTTCGACGAGAACTTCGAACGGAAGCTGGCGTCATACCCGAAATACACATCGCCATCCTTGCCCGCGAAGCTGGCGGGCGCATGCGCCTCGCCGCCCCAGGAAAAGGACCAGTTGGAGATGCCGGGCAACCACTGGCCGGAGATGTTGCAGTTGGCCGGGCTGAGAGCGCCGGGCACACCGGCGGCGCCGGGCACCTGCGAACCGGTGACGGTCGTGCCGCCCGACAGTTCCGGCGGGCACGGCGCATCCACGAAGCGCACATAGCTGTGGTCGTTGTAAGTGCCGCTGATATAGGCCGAGGACCAGTCGGTGGGCAGGATCGAGAACTCGGCCTCGAAGCCGCGCACCCGCACCTTGCCCGCATTGGCCAGATAGCCGCGCACCAGGCCCAGGGCGCCATTGTTGACGTTGGCCTGGTAGTTCTTGATCTCGGTCCAGAAGCCGGTGAGGTTCAAGGTCGCCCGTCCCTCCAGGAACTGAGACTTCAGGCCCGTTTCATAGTGGTTGACGTCTTCCGGCTTGATACGGCCGGCGGCCAGGATCGGCACGCCATTGGCATCGGCCGGAACGCCGTTCAGGTTGATGCCGCCGCTCTTATATGCCTTGGCATAGGTGGCATAGGCCAGCAGGTTCTCCTCGAGCTGATAGGACACATTCAGGTCGTAGGAGACGTTCGACTTGGCCAGGGTGGGCGCGTAATATTGCGGCGCGCGCACGCCACGCTGGTCGGCGATCCACGGATCGTTGGCGTAAGGCCCGGTGAACAGCACAAGCTGGCGCGTGCCGTCGGACGCGGTGCCGGTCACGACCGAGCTGTAATAGCCGGACTTCTGGTCATAGTTGAAGCGGATGCCCGGCGAGACGGTCAACCTGTCCGTCACCTTGTAGTTCAGCTTACCGAACAGGGCGGCGCTGGTGTTCCGCAGCACGATGTCGTTGGCCGCGGTCAGGCCGTTGAGAACCGCCGGGTTGCAGGCGCGCGTGGTGGGCGTGGCGCATCCAGGCGCCCCCACCGCGACGTTTCCGGGGTTGAGCGTCCAGCGGCTGGCGGCCACGCCCTGGCTTTCGGTGCCGGTGGTGTGGATCTGCTGGTGGAAGCCGAACACGCCGACCACGAAATCATAATTCTCGGCCTGATAGGCGTAGCGGAGTTCCTGCGAGAACTGGTTCTGCTTGGTCGGGTTCTGCGACTGGGGCGTGATCGGAAGACCGGTGAAGTCGCGGTCGTTCTTCGGACCCCAGTCCCAATAGCGCCAGGACGAAACCGAGGTCAGCGTGCCGCCGCCCACATTCCATTCGGCCAGCACCGAGGCGCCGCCCACTTCGTTGCGGGCGCGCAGCGGCGCGTCGATGTCGGTGACGCGGTCGAACGGATTGGTGCTGGGAACACGGTAATTGAGAGCCGCCGCGAGCGAGGCATACTGGCGGTTCAGCGGCCGCTGGGTGGTGCCGACGCTGGCATAATACTGGGCGCAGCAATTGGCGTCCTGCACGTTATAGTCGGCCGATACCGTGATCTTCAGATCCTTGTTGGCGTTCCACAGCACGGTGCCGCGCAGGCCCAGATTGTCCTGGCCGTTGATCCAGCTGTTGGAAGTGACGTTATAGACCGTGCCGCGGCGGGTCGTGCTGGCCGCGCTGATGCGGAAGGCAATGTCGTTGGAGATCGGGCCGGAAATCGAGGCCTTGGCCTGCTTGAAATCGTAATTGCCGACCGAGAATTCGCCATGCGTCTCCAGTTCGAAGCTGGGCGCGCGGGTGCGGATGTTGATCGCGCCGGCGGTGGTGTTCTTGCCGTACAGCGTGCCCTGCGGGCCGCGCAGCACTTCCACCTGCTCCACATCCACCAGGTCGAGCGTCGCGGAGGCGATGCGGTTGTAATAGACTTGGTCCACATAGATGCCGACACCCTGTTCGATGCCGTCATTTGTCAGGCCCAGCGGCGCGCCGATGCCGCGGATGTTGACCGAGGTGTTGCGCGGATTCTGGGAATAGAATTGCAGGCTGGGCTGAAGCTGGGTGATGCGGCTGATGTTGTAGGCGCCGGTTTCGGCAATCTGGTTGGCCGAGATGACGGAGATCGCGACCGGAACCTTCTGCAGGTCCTCGTCCACGCGGCGGGCGCTGACCGTGATGGTTTCGGTCTGGAGCTGCGCCACCTGCGTATAGCTGTTGGTCGGGCGGGCCGTGTCGGCCTGGGCCAGCACCACCGGCTTGTCGGCGGCGGCGGACTCCACGAGCGACGCGGGCGCATCGGCGGCGGGCGCGGCCAGGGCCGGGATGGCCAGGACAGGGACAGAGAGTGCGAAAAGCGCGGTGGCCGCCAGCAAATGGCCCCGCACCCGGAAACTGCGATTCATTCGGAATACCCCTTCAAGAAGGTCCCTTTGCGGAACCAGGCTGTTTCGCCGGTTGCGTCCGGCGATACCGGGGCATGAATCCCTATAATTCCTACCTAGTCAATAGAGATTAGGTGGTATTGGCAGCCAGGACATGCGTCTCCCGATACCCGCTCGGAAAAAAATAATTTGCTTTCAGTATGTTAATGGAAATTCGTGCGCAGGCCGCGTCTCAACGCCGCTCCAGCGCGGCAAGGGCCTGGGTCAGGTCGGCGACCAGATCGCCCTGATCTTCCAGCCCGACCGACAGCCGCAACAGGCCATCGGTAATGCCCGCGGATTCCATCGCATCGATGCCCAGATAGGCATGGGTCATGGTCTTGGGATGTGCGACCAGGCTTTCGATGCCGCCCAGGGATTCGGCCAAGGTGAAAACCTCCAGCGCCTCCACAAAGGCGCGGACCGCGTCCCTGCCGCCTGCCAGCGCGAAGCTCAGCATGGCGCCGAAGCCGCGCTGCTGGCGGGCGGCGATTTCATGACCCGGATGATCCGGCAGGCCGGGATAATAGACCGCCTCGACGGCAGGATGGCCCTTGAGAAAGGATGCGATCACGCCCGCGCTGCGCTGCTGCCGCTCCATGCGGGGAAACAGTGTCCGGACGCCGCGCAACGTCATATAAGAATCGAACGGCGCGCCGATCACGCCGGTGACATTGGCCCAATGCGCCAGCGACCGGGCTTCCTCCTCCGTTTTGGCGATCACCGCGCCGCCCACCACATCGGAATGTCCGTTGAGATATTTGGTGGTCGAATGCACGACATAGTCCGCGCCCAGCGCCAGCGGCTGCTGCAGGGCGGGCGACAGGAAGGTATTGTCCACCGCCACCCTGGCGCCCGCCGCATGGGCGCCTTCGCAGACATGCGCGATATCGACGATCCGCATCAGCGGATTGCTGGGCGTCTCGATCAACACCAGCGCCGGGAAATTGCGAAACGCCCATTCCATGCGCTGATTGTTGGATTGGTCCACATATTCCACCGTGAAGTGGCCGCGCTCCGCATGCGCGTCGAGCAGGCGTGCGGTTCCAGCATAGCAATCATGCGGCGCGACGACCAGGTCATCACGGCGCAGGCGGGCGAGGATCAGGTCCAGCGCGGCCAGGCCGGAGGCCGCGACGACCGCGCCCGCGCCGCCTTCGAGCCTGGCCAGCGTATCCGCCAGCATGGCGCGCGTCGGATTGTCGGTGCGACTGTAATCGTACCGCCCCGGCTGCTCGAACCCCGGAAACGCAAAAGTGCTGGACAGGTAGATGGGAGGCGCGACGGCGCCGAATCCGTTGTCGCCGGCAATGCCATTGGCTGCCGCGATCGTTTCGGCTTTTTTCCTGCCGTCCGCCGTCCCCGCCATCCTGGGCCTCTCTTTTACTTGTTTACTTGGGCAGTTCGACGATCTGCAGATAGGGCTTGACCGTCTTCCAGCCCTGCGGGAACAGCGCCTTGGCCTGCTCGTCCGACAGGCTGGGCACGATGATCGCCGGATCGCCCTGCTTCCAGTTCACCGGCGTCGCCACCTTCTGCCGGTCGGTGAGTTGCAGGCTGTCGATGGTCCGCAGGATTTCCAGGAAGTTGCGCCCGGCGCTGGGCGGATAGGTGAGGATCAGCCGGATCTTCTTGTTCGGATCGATCACATAGACCGCGCGCACCGTCAGGGTCGGCTCGGCTTCCGGATGGATCATGTCATACAGATTCGACACCTTCTTGTCGGCATCGGCGATGATCGGATAGTTCACCGGGCCGCAGCCCTGCGTTTCGGTGATGTCGCCGATCCAGCCCTTGTGGGAGTCCACCGGATCGACCGACAGCGCGATGGGCTTGACGCCGCGCTTGGCCCATTCCGGCGCCAGTCGCTGCACTTCGCCCAGTTCGGTGGTGCAGACGGGCGTGAAATCCTTGGGGTGGCTGAACAGGATGCCCCAGGAATTGCCGAGCCACTGATGGAAATGGATCGGTCCTTCGGTGCTGTCCTGGGTGAAGTCCGGCGCGGTCTGTCCGAGTTGCAAGGCCATGAGATGTCTCCTTCAAAAAGCGGTTAGTCGTTGAAGTGTCGTCCTTCGGTCACTTCCGGGACGATTCCGGCCCGGATGACGAAATCCCCGAAATGTTCTCCCGTCAGGCGGCCCAGTGCATACTGGCCCAGCAGATCGTCCAGCGCCGACAGGATCGCCGCCTCGCCGATATTCTCGCGGTAGAGCTTGTTGAGGCGCTGGCCGTGAAAGCCGCCACCGAGATAAAGATTGTATTTGCCCGGCGCGCGGCCGGTGAATCCGATCTCGGCATTGTAGGGCCTGGAACAGCCATTGGGGCAGCCGGTCATCCTGAGGGTGATCGGCGTCTCCATCAGATTGTGCTTTGCCAGCAGCATCTCGACCTTGGAAAGCAGGCCCGGCAGGTAGCGTTCGCTTTCCGCCATCGCCAACCCGCAGGTCGGAAGCGCCACGCAGGCCATCGCATTGCGGCGCACCGCGCTCGCCCCGCCCTGCCCATCCAGGCCATATTCCTCCAGCAGCGCCTGGATCACCGGCCGCTGTTCACGGCTGACATCGGCGATGGCGAGGTTCTGGTTGGGTGTCAGGCGGAAAGTGCCGTCATGCATCCGGGCGATGGTGAGAAGCGCGTCCATCAGGGCCAGGCCCGGATGATTGGCGATGCGGCCATTCTCGATGAACAGGGTGAATTGCGAACGGCCGCTTTCCGATTCCGACCAACCCAGCACATCGCCATTGCTGGTGAAGGCGGCGGTGCGCGCGGGTTCGAGGGCAAAGCCCAGCCTGCTCTCGATCTCGGCCTTGATCCAGTCCAGCCCCTTGTCGTCAATGGTGTATTTGAAGCGCGCATGGGCGCGGTCCTTGCGGTCGCCATAGTCGCGCTGAACACTCATCACCGCGTCTATCGTCTCGGTCACCCTGGCGGCGCGGATATAGCCGATCTCCGAAGCCAGCCGGGGATAGGTTTCCGGCTTTCCGTCGGTCCGGCCCATGCTGCCGCCGATGACGACATTGAAGCCTTCCAGCTTGTGGCCCTTGACGATGGCGATGAAGCCCAGGTCCTGCGTATAGACGTCGATGTCGTTGCTGGGCGGGATCGCGAAGCCGATCTTGAACTTTCGCGGCAGATAGGTATCGCCATAGAAAGGCTCCTCGCCGTCCGAAAAGGCGACCTTCTTCTCGCCATACCAGATTTCGTGATAGGCGCCCGATTTCCAGGTGGCGCGGTTGCTGGCGTCGCGGGCCAGGTTGTAGACTTCGGCATGGAGGGCGGACAGCGCCGGATTGACCGCGCACATCACGCCGCGCGTATCGTCGCCGCAGGCCGCCACGGTATCCAGCAGGGCTTCGTGCAGCCCCTGGATCGTGGCCTTCAGATCGCGCTTGAGGATCCAATGGAACTGAAAGGTCTGGCGCGTGGTCAGGCGCAGGGTTTCGCCGCCATGCGCGCGCGCCAGCCGGTCCAGCTTGATCCATTGCGCCGGTGTGCAGACGCCGCCGGGCAGCCGCACCCGGACCATGAACTGATAGGCCGGCTCCAGCTTCTGGCGGCGGCGTTCGTCGCGCAGGTCGCGGTCGTCCTGCTGGTACATGCCGTGAAACTTGAGCAACTTCTGGTCGGGAAAGGTGACGCCCGCGCTGATCTCATCCAGCAGCCCTTCGGCAATCGTTCCGCGCAGATGATTGCTGCCCGCCTTCAGGGTCTCATCGGGACCGAGCTTGGACAGAGGCTGCGAACGGTCGCGGCTGCGGTCGGTGGGGGCGTGGGGCGGTTCGACAAGTTCAATAGACATCGCGCTGGTACCTGTGATCGCGTTGCAGGGTCCGCAAATAATCTTCCGCCGCTTCCGGGCCGAGATGGCCTTGCTCCTGGAGGACCGACAGCAGGGCAGCATGAACATCCGGCGCCATCTGCGCGGCATCGCCGCAGACATAGAGATGCGCCCCTTCCTCCAGCCAGGCATGGAGATCGGCGGCCCGTTCCTTCAGCCTGTGCTGCACATAGGTCTTTTCGGCCCGGTCACGGGAGAAGGCCACATCCATGCGGGTCAGCAGGCCGCTCTTGAGATGCTCCTGCCATTCAATCTGGTAGAGGAAATCACTGCGGAAATTGCGCTCGCCGAAGAACAACCAGGCTTTTCCTGTCGCGCCACGCGCCTCGCGCTCCTGCAGGAAGGCGCGATAAGGCGCCACGCCGGTTCCCGCCCCGATCATCACGATCGGCGCGTCATCGTCCGGCAGACGGAAATGCGGATTGTCCTGCACATAGACCGGCAGCGTCGTATCCGGCGCGGCGCGACCGGAGATATGGCCGGAGGCGACACCGCTGCGGGGCTCGCCGCGCAACTCGTAGCGCACCGTGGCCACCGTCAGATGCACTTCATCCGGGACCGCCGCCAGGCTGGAGGCGATGGAATACAGCCGCGGCTGTAACGGCCGCAGGCCCGGCACGAAATCCTCCACCGTCAGGCCAGGCACCGGGAAATCCCGGATGATGTCGATCACATGATGCTGGTGCAGATAGGCATTGCGCTCCGCCGCGTTTTCCGGCGCGGCCAGCCGCCGCAGCTCCGCCGCATCGCTCAACCCCGCCCAGGTTTCCAGGAAGCGCGGCGTGGCCGCAACGATCTCGAAATGCGAGGTCAACGCCGAAGCCAGGCTCGTTTCCCCGTCCTTGCGGGATACCGGCGCATCGCCGCTGAGGCCGGTATGGGTGAGGATCACCTCCACCAGCTCGGAGTCGTTGCGCGCAAACAGGCCCAGGGCATCGCCCGGCGCATAGACAAGGCCGGAGTCGGCCAGTGAGAGCTCGACATGCCGCGTCTCCTTGCTGGAGCCGCGCCCGGTCAGGACCAGATTCTCGATCACCGGCGCGTCAAAGGGATTGCGCTTGTCGAACCGGGACGCGGACGGGGCTACCGCCGCCTGCGCCATTGCGGCAGATGGCTTGCCGGTGTCTTTTGGCAGCAGCGGCTCCAGCGCGGTCATCCATTGCACCGCCGGGGCTTCATAATCGACGTCGCAATCAATGCGCGGCGCAAGCCGGGTGGCGCCCAACTCTTCCAGGCGGCGGTCCAGGCGCTTTCCGGCCTCGCAATATTTCTCGTAGGTCGAATCCCCCAGCGCCAGAACACTGAAGCCGAGGCCTGCAAGCCTGGGCGCCTTGCGGCCTTCGATGAATTCGAAAAAGTTCAGCGCCGATTGCGGCGGATCGCCTTCGCCATGCGTGCTGGTGATGACCAGCAGGAAGCGTTCCTCCTTCAGCGCGCGGACCTTGTAACTGTCCATGTCCACGGCGCGCGCGGGAATGCCCGCCGCCTGCAACCGGCTGGCGAAGTCGCGCGCCAGGCCCGCGCTGTTGCCCGTCTCGCTGCCATACAGGATGGTGATCGCCGCCGCCTGGGGTGCGGTGTCGTCCTGCCTTGCGACTCCGGCGGCCGCGCCGCCGCCCGCCAAGCCCGCAAAGTAACCGCTCACCCACAGCGCCTGGTCGCGGTCGAGACTTTTGGCAAAGACGTCCAGTTGCGCCAGTTGATCAGGCGTAAGCTTGGCGGGCATGGCGTCTGGGATATCCTGGCTCGCAACCGACGATGGGGGCCCGCCAAGCACCACGTCATCGCCAGGCGCGGAGACCTGGCGCCAGCGGAGGGCGCTCAACATATTGCACACATTCGATTGTGTTATTTTTCAGAAATTACGCCTCCAGACTGTCATTTCTGATATAATGCGGCAAATGAATGTTATTGCTTGATGTAAGCAATTATTTTGAGGTGAATGTCATGGACATTGATCTTGCCAGGACTTTTCTGGCGGTGGTCGCGACCGGCAGCTTTCAGGGCGCCGCCGACCGCCTGAACGTCACCCAGACGGCGGTCAGCGCCCGCATAAAATCCCTGGAAGACGAGCTGGGCCGCCGTCTCTTTATCCGCAACAAGGCGGGGGCGCGACTGACCGCTCCCGGCGAACGGTTCACGCGCCATGCCAATGCGCTGGTGCAGATCTGGGAAAGCGCCCATCGCCAGATCGCCCTGCCCATCGGACGCGAACATCTGGTCAGCGTCGGCGGCGAGCTCAGTCTGTGGAATCCGCTCTTCTCGGACTGGCTGGTATGGATGCACCGGACGCGGCCCGAAATCGCGCTGAGAGCCGAGGTGGACACCCCTGCCCGGCTGGTGGATCGCGTGCTGGTCGGCAGTCTCGATGCGGCAGTGCTGTACAGCCCGCAACGGCGGCCCAACCTGGTGGTCGAACTGCTGGCGGAGGAAAAGCTGGTGATGGTCACGACCTCGCCCGATGGCCGCTACGACCCGGAAAGCTATATTCATGTGGACTGGGGGCCGGACTTCACCGCCAACGAACACAGCGCCTTTCCCGACCTGGCGGGACCGCCCATCGCCATTTCGCTGGGGCCGCTGGCGCTGCATTACCTGCTGACGGTGGGCGGCAGCGGCTATTTCCGCCAGGGCGCCGTACAAGCCAGTCTGGAACAAGGCGCGCTATGCCGTGTCCAGGACGCGCCCGAATTCTCACACTCCATCTATCTCGTTCATGCGGAACAGGATGTGCCCGACCTGGCCAGCGTTCGCGAAGGATTCAGGGCCTGCCTGCAGGCGCGCTGATCCTGCGCTTTATCCAAGTGCCTGTGCGATCCGTGCGCCCAGCGCCATCTCGTCTTCCTGGCCGAAGCCATGATGCAGGATCGTTCCGTCCCGGCCGATCAGGATCGCGGTCGGGGTGCCCCGCATCGCATACCGCGCCATCGTCACCGGCATGCCGCCGCCCTCGGCGGCCTCGTCAACGCCGATGGGCATGGTCAGCCGGTATTCCCGGATGAAGATATCCAGCGCCGCGGGCGTCATCACATCATGATGTTCGAACACCGTGTGCAGTCCGATCACCTGCAGATCGGTTTGCTGGAACATACGGTGCGCCTTTTCCGCCTGCGGCGTGCCGTGGGCGACGCAGCCGGGACAAAGCATCTGGAAGGCATGGAGCAGCACCGGCCGCCCGCGCAGGCCCGCCAGGGTCAGCGGTTCGGAATTGAACCAGCGGGTGACGGCGATTTCCGGGGCGGTCTGCATGATGGTGTCCACTCCCTTATGCCACGCGCGGCGTGAGCAATGCGCGCCCATAGGCCAGCGCGAAAACCAGGAAGGCCAGAATCCAGAAAAGGCCGGACACAGACAGGAGCGGCATGGTCCAGGCCCCCAGGAGCGAGGCCGCGATGCGCGCGAGCGCGGCGCCCGATATCAGGCCATAGATAACGACGGTCATCCGGTCGGCCACCAGGGGACGACCGGTATGGCCACGGGTGGCGCGCGTCATCACCGCCAGGATCATGGTTCCCATCGCCCCTGTGGTCAGCGCATGGATGGCCGCGCTTTGCGGCACCGCAAAGCCCAGCGTCGCCAGATCCAGCGTCGCCAACCCCAGCAGCGCGGTGCCCGCGATCAGCCATGCATAGCCCAGATGGAGGATAAGAAGCAGCGGCTCTTCCCGCGTGGAAAGGCCGCGCCACCGCCACAGCCGCCAGACATTGGCGGCGGACGCCAGCAGCAGCAGCCAACCGGCGATCGGGCTTTCGGGCAGGAAAGCCCAGACCAGCAATCCGGTATGCAGCGTGCCCAGCGCCAGCCGGTCGGCCATGCCATGCGGGGTGGGTAGGCCGAAGCGGCCCTGCTTGGCCAGCCAGTTGCGGGTGAAGGTCGGGATGATGCGCCCGCCGATCACCGACACCAGGACCAGAATGGCGGCGAGAGCCAGCCGCCAGCCCAGGTCCGGTGGAACGGCATGACCCGCCGCTTCCAGATGCATCAGAAGATTGGCGGCGGTCAGCACGCCCATCGGAACCATCAGCATCAGGTTGCGGGGCTTGCCCCCGGCGACCAGTTCGCGGACGCTGACGCCCATCACCGCCAGCGGAAACAGAAGATCCGCCGCGGTGGACAGCCACAAGGGCAAAGCCGCCGAAACAAGACAGGCGATCCGGCCCAGCAGCCACAGCCCGGCCAACGCCGCCAGCGGCAATCCCTGCACGAAGGGACGCCCCGTCCAGTTGGGCACGGCGGTCAGCAAAAAGCCGCCCACCGCCGCCATCACAAAGCCGAACAGCATTTCATGGATATGCCAGGCCAGCGGATCGAACCGGCTGGGCAGGTTCCATCCATGACCCAGCATCATCAGCCAGAGGCCGATCGCCGCCGCCGCCCACAGGGCGGAGGCCAGGAAGAAGGGCCGGAAGCCGGCGGTCAGCAAGGCGGGATGCCGCTCAGACGTGTCCACGGATGTGCTGCTCATGCCGAACCTTCCCTGCCGCCGTCAGGCGCGCGCGATCTTCTTCTTGCCGGTCTTCTTGCGAGTCTGTTTGCGAGTCCTGTTTCGCGTCTTGCCGGATGCCGCCGTCCCGGCAGCCCCCCGCCGCGACGGGCGCAGGAAATCCGCCAGCACCACGGCCTGATTGTGCTTCTCATCGCGCGCGCCATAGAGCAGCGTGACGGTTTTTCCCCGGACCAGCTTGCGCAGCGCCTGCACCGCCGGATTGCGCTTCAGTTCCGCCGTGTAGCGGATGCGGAATTCCGGCCAGCGTTCGGGCTTGTGGCCGAACCATTTTCGCAAGGCTGTGCTGGGCGCGACGTCTTTCTCCCAACCCGCGATCCCGGCATCGGCGCGGCGGATGCCGCGCGGCCAGACCCGGTCCACCAGGATGCGCAGTCCATCCTTTTCGCCGGCGGGTTCATAGATTCGCTTGATCGTGATGGTCATGCCCGCCTCATGCCCGCAAGAGAACGCGTTCCAGGACGGGATTCTTCACCACGAGATCGGCGAGCGTGTATTCGTCCAGGACCGCGAAATAGGCCTGCAACGCCTTGGACAACGCCCCCCGCAAGCGGCACGGCCCCGAAATCGCACAGGTGTTGGACTTGGAATCGAAACACTCCACCATCGTGAAGTCCTCCTCGGTCATCCGCACGATCTCGCCCAGGCCGATCCGCTCCGGCGCGCGCGAAAGCCGCAAGCCGCCGCCCCGGCCGCGCACCGTTTCCAGATAGCCCTTGCGCCCCAGTTGGAACGCGACCTTCATCAAATGGTTCTTGGAAATGCCATAAGCGTCGGCGACCTCCTGGATCGTCACCAGATCGCCATGCCGCACCGCCGCATACATCAGGAGCCGCAGGCTGTAGTCGGAATAGAAGGTCAGCCGCATGCGGCGATTTACCCCGCTTAAAGATGTACTGAATATATTGCTTTACAGGCAAGCCCGCAATAGATCTTTGCGGCAGGCGCCCAATGCGCCGCATCGGTGACCGCATGAATCCGAACCCAACAAATCCGGGGCGTCCCAGCCGCCAGCCCGTCTCCCCGATGATCGACGAAACGGTCATCAGGGCGTTGGTGCATGGCTTTTACGCCCGGGCGCGGGAGGATGCCCAGCTCGGCCCCATCTTCGACCGCGTCATCGGCGACGGCTGGGATGAGCATCTGGCCAAGATGTGCGATTTCTGGTCGTCGGTCATGCTGCTGACCGGGCGCTACAAAGGCAATCCTATGATCGCCCATATGCGGTTGAAGATGGTGCGGCCCGAACATTTCGAACGCTGGCTCACTTTGTTCCGTGCGACCGCGGCCGATCTCTGCGATCCTCATACCGCGGCGCTGTTCGTCGGCAAGGCCGAAAACATCGCCCGCAGCCTGCAACTGGGCATGTTCTACCGCCCCGGCGCCGCGCCGGTAGCACAGGACGCCGCCCCGCGCTGAACATCAGCGGCACCGCTATCGGCATCATCATCCATACCGCGCGCGCCGCGCATTAAGGACCCGGCTTGGGTCCTCAGCTTTCCAGCAGGACCGCCAGAAGGGCGATGGTCATGACGGCGAACAGCATCGTCATCAGCGCCAGCATCGGGACACCTTCAAAACCGCTGCCGGCCATCCAGACATCCATCGGCGCGCTGGACGCCGGTTCCGGCAGGCGCGCCACCAGGCTTTTCGCCAACTCTCCCACATCGCCCCGCCTGCGATAACAGGCGGGCGCACGGTTGATTTCCGCGATCATGCAGGACTCCGCGGCTGCTCGCGACATGCGCGACAGCCGCTCCGCCTCGGCCCAGGGATCAAGCCCGCCGCGTGCCAGAAGCGTCAGTATCGTCAACGGCAATCCGTTCGGCTGCACACCGATATCGGCGAACAGGAATTCCTCGAAGCCGGATATTCCTGATTGTGAAAGGCCCGGTTGCGAATGCACTGGAAGAGACATGGCAGGCTCCCTGCGCCCACCCCCTCTTTCCGGCGACGACCGGCTCATCACGATCATGCGGCCATTCGCTGCGCGCGACGAAGATCAAGGGATATGGGCGCCACGCGGTATCACACGTTCCTACATCCCGCGACGCGCCCTGCGCAACCGGCATGCGCGCATTTCCTTCCACGATGAATTGGCAGCGATTTCGTTGATGTTATTTGAACGAGTTTGCATTTGAAGAAATGCAAACTGCGCTGATTTTTCCCATCGCGCCGAAACGCGGAACGGGTGTCAGATGACTCGCCGTGAAAGGATCTGCACCATGACAACAACCTTCGACGCGCGCGCCAAAACACCCCGTCACCCCGAAAGCCATGCCCATCATCCCAGCGGCTGGCGGCGCTATGTCTATTCAACCAATCACAAGGACATCGGGATCATGTACCTGGCCTTTTCGGTCCTTGCGGGCCTGCTGGGAGGCTTCTTCTCGATGATGATGCGCGCCGAACTGATGTATCCCGGCATGCAGATTTTCCAGGAAGCGCACGCCTTCAACGTCTTCGTGACCGGCCACGGCCTTGTCATGATCTTTTTCGTCATCATGCCCGCCATGATCGGCGGCTTCGGCAACTATCTGGTGCCGCTTCTGATCGGTGCGCCGGACATGGCCTTCCCGCGCCTGAACAACATCTCCTTCTGGCTGTTGCCCGTGAGTTTCGCGCTGCTGATCCTCAGCATGTTCGTGGAAGGCGATTCCGGCGGCACCGGCGTGGGCGGCGGCTGGACTGTCTATGCGCCGCTTTCAACCTATGGCTCGCCCGGTCCGGCGATGGACCTCGCCGTCCTCTCCATGCATCTGGCGGGCGCATCCTCGATCCTGGGCGCGATCAACTTCATCACCACCATCTTCAACATGCGCGCGCCGGGCATGACCCTGCACAAGATGCCACTGTTCGTCTGGTCTATGCTGGTGACCGTCTTCCTGTTGCTGCTGTCGCTGCCGGTCCTGGCGGGGGCTCTGACCATGCTGCTGACGGACCGCCATTTCGGCACGTCCTTCTTCAACGCGGCGGGCGGCGGCGATCCGATCCTTTACCAGCACCTGTTCTGGTTCTTCGGCCATCCCGAAGTCTACATCATGATCCTGCCGGGCTTCGGCATGGTCAGCCATGTGATTGCCGCCTTCTCCAAGCGGCCGATCTTCGGCTATCTGGGCATGGCCTATGCGATGGTCGCCATCGGCTTCATCGGATTTCTGGTCTGGGCGCACCATATGTATACGGTGGGCCTGTCGGTGGACACCAAAGCCTATTTCGTCTTCGCCACGATGGTCATCGCGGTGCCGACCGGCATCAAGGTATTCTCATGGATCGCGACGATGTGGGGCGGCTCGATCGAGTTCAAGACCCCGATGCTCTGGGCGATGGGCTTTGTGCTGCTCTTCACCATCGGCGGCGTCACCGGCGTCGTGCTGGCTAATGCGGGTGTGGATACGACGCTGCAGGACACTTATTATGTGGTGGCGCACTTCCACTACGTCCTGTCGCTGGGCGCGGTATTCGCCATCTTCGCGGGCTTCTATTTCTGGTTCCCGAAATTCACCGGCTACATGTACAGCGAAGCGCTGGGCAAGCTGCACTTCTGGATCATGTTCATCGGCGTCAATGTCGCCTTCTTCCCGATGCACTTCCTGGGGATGCAGGGCATGCCGCGCCGCTATGTGGACTATCCGGACGCCTTCGCGGGCTGGAATCTGGTCTCCTCCATCGGCGCGTTCATTTCCGGTTTCGGCGTGCTCGTCTTCCTCGTCCTTCTCGCCGAAGCGTTCGCCAGGAAGCGCGTCGCGGGCGACAATCCCTGGGGCGTCGGCGCCACCACGCTGGAATGGACGCTGTCTTCGCCGCCGCCCTTCCACCAGTTCAACGAACTGCCGCGCATCAAGTGAACAGGCGAAACGTACCTGATCCATTGCGGCCGAGAGGCGTTTTTCGGAACGGATTTCGGGAATCGATCAAGGGCACTTTAAGCCCTTGATTATAAATGGTGCCAGAAGAGGACTCGAACCTCCACGCCTTGCAGCGCTAGTACCTGAATTCCCCGCAAATCCAGCTATTTAGCGAATCCGTTCCCCGCCGTTATTAAATAGAGCCTATCAGAACCCACTTTGGCCCGCCCGGTCCCCGACCGTGCTACCAACCCGGCCCTGTAATGCACTTGGAGGGCGCAATGCGTGGCGTGGGACAATTCCAGATTGATCAGATGAAGAAGGGAGACCCAAGGGTCCCCCAGCTCTTCCGGACGCTCAGAACGGCGTTAGCCCTTCTGGAGGATATCATCACCCATCCCCACAGTGCACCTCCAATTAAACCTGCACCATCCCCGAACCCGGTCCCACCCCCCGTCCCCGTGACGGTGGAGGAGAAGCTTGCCTACTCAATCAAAGAAGTTCGGAAGCTGACAGGTCTCAGCAACGCTACAATTTATGCGCGGATCAAAGAGGGGAAACTCAAGTCCACAAAGACCGGCAGTAGGACGCTCATACTGGCACCCGACCTTCGAGCATGGATGGATAGCTGGCATCGGCGGTAAATACCTCGGGATGTCGAAGTCCTAGAAGCCGCGCAGCATTTTCTACCCGGGTCCCGCCATTTTTATCACCCCAGTGGGCATCCCTTATACTTGTCGGTCCGCGAAACCTGACTATCTACGCACCATGCCCAACTTTTCCGCACACCCCCAAAGCCATAAAGCCCGCAGGCGTAAGGCAGCCCGCCTAAACAGAGAGAAGGAAGCCAAGCTTATCGGAAGCGCCAACGCCCGGCGCTTCTTGGTGCAGCGTGGGTGGGCACCCGCTTCGTCAGGTTTTTCCGAAGGCAGCCGCAAATCGAACCCTCTGGTAGACAGGCAGATAATCGAGATTCTCAGCAAGAAAACGGCAGGGGGCGGCTTCTTGGGCCTGACCGGGCGCCCCTCTCGTATAGTACGCCCCCGCCCCGCCTGGGAACTGAAGAAGCTGAAGAAGCCAGGGGTGCAGCAGTACATCTCCAGACAAGCCCAATGGAGGCTGACCAAGGTGCCAACACCGAATGGGTCTTCCCTCCCGGCGTATGTGATTCACGTTCCCATATGGGATCATGCGTCCGAGGCGTTAAAGGCGCTGGCTTATGTGTCCTGTATCCCCGTGGGCGAGCGGCTCGCATTCACCCTTCGTCTGGCCTCTACTGTGGTGCACCGCGCCCTGCTGTCGCCCAAAGGCGTCGCGCGCTACATCCAGGACAGGATTGCAACGGAGTTGCGCCACGCGATGCCCGGAGTGCGTCCCGACTTCATGATGATACTTGAGACCACCGGAGATGGCCTGGGGCCTCCAGAACAGCTTGGCTTGCACGTGCATGGGGTCATCGTCCAAAGGTCGAAAAATGACCCTGTTCTGAGGGCAGCTCTACGACGGTCCGCCGGGGAGACTGACGCCCGCAAGCAGGCTCGCCTTCTTACCGTCAGATCGGCACTGCACCCACTTGGCTGGACCGCATACATTTTTAAGCACAGGCTTTTGACTTCCCGAGCCATCAAGAATGCGCAGATGATGCTGCATCACCGGACCACAGTTGATGTTGTGCCTGTGCTGGGCGCTACCGCGAACCTCCGGAAACAGGCCCAGCGATGGTTCAACAGCTATCGGGAGAGTGAGGATGTGATCTACCAGATGCGGAAAAGCGGTATCGCACCAGCCACCCCGTAGGTAACGCGGTGATACCCAAGCACCCACGATCCTTATGCTTCCGCATTCATCCCGCGTGGTCGCCTTTATCTTCTCGACCCAACATCGGGTATCAGGCCGGTTTTCCTAACGCAACCGAACCTTTCCCCCTTAAAATATCCGGGGAGAACGACGTTTCAGGCCTTCTGCTCCGTTCCGGAAGACGCTTCCGATTTCTGCAATCGAGACTTGGCCCGCCGAACCGCCCACATATAAGGGGGGCGAGTCCGCTGCCATACCGAGAGACTTTAACCCAGCGTGACGGAGGGGCAGGCCGGACGGATAGTTCGTCCAATAGGTATAAGCAAATAAGCAGGACAGTGGCGGTGGGGTTGGCATAGCCACCAACGACCTCTTGCGTTCGCGCACGGAGGAAGGCTTACCCCCGGAGAGGGGCTACAGGTCTATCCGCCGGGGAAGCTGGACCAGAATGGACTTGAGCATGTCCACCTCCTTGATCCCAAGTGCCCGCGATATGGCGATCAGTTCTAGTAGGTCTACCCGGCGCTCTCGCTGCTCGATCTTCGCAACGAATGACGGCGTCTTGCCAAGGGCAGTTGCAAGATCGCGCTGGGTCATACCGGCAGCATTGCGGGCACGGACAATGACCTCCACAACGGCCTGATAGTCAGGGGAGGTGACCCACTTTCCGGGTCCCTTTCCTTTTCCACCACGCTTTGAAGCCACGAGTCCGCCCTTGATCCGGTACGGCTCCCTTGGTAGCGCTAGGCCAACGCGCTCCCATTTAGGGAGCGGTCACAGGAGGACACATATGAGATGGGCGTTGATATCGGCTATCGCTCTGACGGGCTGCGCATCGGGCGCCGACCTCCTTCAGCAACCGCCAACACGCAGCTTCACAACGTCCGCCTCCGCCGACCAAGCGCGCGACTGCATCCTCTCGAAGCGGCACGGCATCTTCACCCTCCTTCCCATTCCCAACACCAAAGGCTGGACCCTGACGGTGGCGGGCAGTGTAAACGGTAACAACGCGGCCTTCGTTATCGAGATCATCCCGACCGGTAACATGACAAGGGTGGATACACACGTCGCCCGGACCTTATTGGTGACCAGCGATATAGATGAGACGGTAGGCGTGTGTGAGAAGGAATTACCTTCGGCAGGCTAGCCTTGCAGGACACGATAGACGCTCGCACGCCCGATCTTCAGTTCGCGGGCAATAGCACTTGCACCCTTGCCCTCGGACCGCATTGCTGAGACGCGGGCTGGATCGATGGATTTGGGCCGCCCTTTGTAGACGCCTTTGGCCTTCGCCTTGGCGATGCCATCCATCTGCCGCTCTTTGCGGATTTCAGTCTCGAACTCCGCGAAGCTGGCGAGGATGTTCAGCATTAGCCGCCCCTCTGACTTGGTCGTGTCGATGGGCTGCTGGAGCACCCGGAAGCCAACCCCCTTGGCATTCAGTTCGTCCACGATCTTGCGCAGGTCCATCATGGACCTAGCCAGCCGGTCCAGACGGGTTACGCAGAATACGTCCCCCTCCCGGACATAACGGATGGCCTCAGCAAGCTTGTCCCTGCCCTCGGTGGTCCGGCCCGACTTCTTCTCCTCGTAGACCCGCTGGCACCCGGCCTGCCGAAGCTGCTCAACCTGGACCTCCAAGGACTGGCCCACGCTGCTGACCCGTCCGTATCCGACCATCTCACCCATGACCTGTCTCCTTTGGTTCTAGAGATGGTCACGGTACCGCCTCAAAATAGCGGCGTCGGGTCAAATAAGGCGGTTTTCCGGGATTTTTGGACGCCTCGCAGGGGTATACATGGCGAGACACCTGCGCCGTGTCCGGACGCTCAGTACACCCCTCCGATAGCCCCCAGGCGCTATGCGGCGGGCGCTGGCGACCACCGTTTGCCACCATCCACACCTTACCTGTCCCCAGAAAAAGACCGCCTGTGACCGCCATAGGACTCGACTCCTTTCATGAGATTTGTTCCCTATATGTTCCTATGGAAATCCGACCCTATCCCCTGCCCGCCCAGCTGACGCTGCCCCTTCCCGCACCATGCGGATGCACGCCCTGCATCATCCTCCTGCCGAACGGGTACATCGAGGCCATGTGTGACGCCTCATGCCGGGACGAGGAAGAGTCCTGATGCGCCGTCCCGCGACCATCGAAAAGCTGTACCTGGACTTCGATGGCTTCTTCGCCTCGGTCATGCAGCAAGCCATTCCATCCCTGCGGGGGCGCCCGGTGGGGGTGATCCCGTTCGAGGTCGAGGGACGGGGCGCTGACAGCACCTGTGTCATCGCCTGCTCAAAGGAGGCCAAGGCCTTCGGGGTCAAGAATGTGATGCCCGTCCCGGAGGCACGCGCCCTATGCCCTGATCTGGTGCTGGTCCCCCAGCAACCGGACCTATTTCGCCGGGCCAACGCGACCCTATTGAACGAGATCGGGTGCGAGCTGCCGATAGAGGCCATCAAATCCATCGACGAGTTGACCTGCGGCCTAGACCCTCGTGACGTAGCGCAGCCGCTGGCGCTGGCCCACCGGATCAAGACCAGGATCGCCAAGAATGTCGGCTCCTACATCACCTGCTCCATCGGGATGGCGGCGAACCGGCTGCTAGCAAAGATCGCCTGCAAGGTGGACAAGCCGAACGGCGTTACCATCTGGACACCTGACGCCATGCCAGGGCCGCTCCTGAAGCGCCCTCTGTCTGACGTGCCTGGTATAGGCTCAAGTATGCGAAAGCGGCTTGAGGCCGCTGGGATCGTGTCTATGGACGATCTGTGGGCCTCCCAGCCCAAGCATCTCAGGGCCATATGGGGAAACGTGACCGGCGAGCGGATGTGGTACGCGGTCCACGGGTACGCCCTCCACGCCATGCCGACCCAACGCAGCATGTTCGGACACAGCCGGGTCTTGCCCCCCGACCTGAGAACCTTCGCCAAGGCCGAGGAATGCTCCCGCCTCCTCCTGACCAAGGCCGCACGTCGGATGAGGCGCGGCGGCTTCCGGGCAGGCAGCCTGTCGCTATGGCTGAGCCTCTACGACGATACATGGGGCAAGTCCTGCGACCTACCATCAGTCCTGGATGACCTCGCGATACAGCGGGCACTGAGGGGGCTCTGGGCTACCGCACGGCATGATCTGCCACCCAAGACGAAGGCCTACATCGTCAGCACCATGCTGGGCGGCCTGACCAGCGCAACCATGCGTCAGGGAGACCTGCTGCTGGACGACGACAAGGAGAGACGGCGCTCTGAGCGGATCACCAACACCATAGACGGATTGAATGCCAAGTTCGGAAAGCGGGTCGTGACCCTTGGTCCGTGGAGTGATCTGGCGCTGGCGGGCGGCAAGATCGCCTACAACCGCATTCCCAGCGCGGAGGACTTCTGGTGACCTGGCTGGAGGATATGTCGCTGCGCGATCTACCGGAGACCACAATCATCGAGACGACCTGCCTGCGCTGCCTCCATACATGGCGTCACAGCCCAACCCTGCTCCTGCTCAAGGTCATGCACCGGGATGTGAAGCTGGACGAGGTGGCGAGGTCACTGCCCTGCCCCCGCCCCGGATGCCGTCATGTGGGGGTGCGGCTGGCACTAGTCCGAGCCGATGACGTGACCAGCTTCGTGGGCGGGATGCCATAACATCACGAGGATACCGGGCTGATGAAGAACTATTTCGCGGCCTCTGGCTCCCGGATGTCGAGCTGGGGAAGCCCACGCACAATCTTCATAGTTTCCAGGCTGACATTGATGATCCGGCAAAACAGCTTGAACGGATAGGCAGGATCGCCCATGGTCTCGATAGCATAGCGGTTTGCATCGTTGACGATGCCGCTGGCGGGGTCTGTCTTCACGCTCTGCCGTTCCATCACCCATTCGAGGGCAGACTTGCCGTTGACCACGTAGTCATAGGCTTCCAGCGGGATGCCGGTGATGGTGATGTTCGCGTTATAGATCACCGTGGTCTTGTCTTGGTTCGGGCGCTTACCGCCGAACTTCATTTTCTCGACCCGGTAGTAGGCGACGGGGTCCGGGATGTTGGCGAGGCGCAAATCGCCCTCCTTGATGGCGACCGGGAAGGGCTCCACGCTCTCGAAATTAACATGAAGGTCGCTTAAGCTTCGGCCAGCCGCCACGAATGCGCGAAAATCCTCTATGCGCTTCATTAAGGGGATACGCGGCAACTGTTTGGTCAGATTATCGACATAGCGTTCCCGATACTCTTCGGAGTGCAGCAGGCCATAGACATAGTAAAACACATCGTCCTTGGTGATCGCCTCACCGGGGTAGGCAGCATGGAAAAGCGCCAAGCCCTCGTCAGTAATGGCGTCACGGCGGGTGATTTTCCCTGCGGGCTGGCGCGCCAAAAGTTCACCCTGCGGTTCATCTTCGTCCGGCTCGTCGGTGGTTTCGAAAAGGTAGCGCGGGAAGCATTGGGACCCCCCGTCCGGTAACTGGCACGGTATGCTGTCCACCATCACAGCTAGGTTTCCCGTGCCGCGCCAACTGCCTTCAATCATGATTGCAAGATTGGCTGCTGCCATATCGGCCATGGGGAAAAGGCGTGGCATCTGGTACACTCTCTCGTTGAATGCACGGGTGTAATAGAGCCATTGACGAGAAAATGGGCGGTAAAGGCTGGGAGTAATGCGCGCTGTATTCAGCACGTGAGACTTGCCCCTCACAATGTCGGTTTTCAGCGCCGCGCTCCAACTGATCTTCTTGGCATCAGTATCGACAAAGTCATCAACTTTGTCAGCTCGCGCCTTGCGATCCGCACCTGCATACATAGCGTTAAAGCGCTTTAGTTCCTCACTGTAAAAGCCGATCATGGAACGCATGTTTTCTGCTAAGGCGGTTCGGCTCATATTGAAGGCCCAAGCATCGCGCTGTGTCTTCAAGCCAGAGGAATAGTTTGAAAATAGAACATTCGGGGTAGTCCCGTCCTTATCCCCTAGTGGCAGGAATGCGTCGAAGCTATTATCGCGCTGGTTCAGCCAGTCGCCGTGGTCGTCTGGGGTGAGCGTCACCCACCCCTTCTTCTCGGATATGCCCTTCAAGCCACCGAAGCGAGCCGTGATGGCGAGCTTTTGCTCACGCGTGAGGTAGTCGCCCACGTCGTGGAAGCGGATTGAGCCTCGCTCTGTGGATGCGGGACTCTTCACCAGAATGGCAACTGCTACCGGGGTGCGGCTGCCTTGACCGAAAATCTTGCCGCCCTCCTTGCGCGAACGCTCCCCTGAAGTCCGTTGATTGCCCCTGAGGTGTAAAATATGAAGGCTAGAGAACTCATCGACCAAGCACTTGCGCAAGCCGTTGGCGACTGCGGTATCAATCCAGCCAGCATTGGTGACGAAGCCGATGACACCCCTGTCACCGATACGGTCAGACGCCCAGCGAATGGCGCGGATGTAGCTGTCGTAGAGCGCGTTCTTGTTCGTGGCGTCTGTACGGGCGGCGTAAGTCTCGCGAATGCGGCGGTCGAGGCGAGGATATTCAACATTGGCTGCGTTGTCATTTGCGCTGTTCTGCCCTGCTGAATAAGGCGGATTACCTATGATAACGCGGATATCGAGTTCCTTCTGGCGAGTGCGACGGTTCGAGTTCACCTCCAGGACATCGCTAATCAGGTCGCGCTCCTGCTCGTAAAGCTGGAAGGTGTCGGTAAGGCAGATGCCGGGGAAAGGCTCATACTCTCCGCCCATCTTCTCGTGATATACTGCCTCGATGTTAATAGCCGCTATGTAGTAGGCCAGCAGCACGATCTCGTTGGCATGGATTTCGTGGCGATACTTGTGTGCCATCTGCTCCGGCTTGATCAGCCCGGATTGCAGCAGCCGTGTGATGAAGGTGCCTGTACCAACGAAGGGGTCGATGATGTGGACGCCCTCACTGCCGAGCGTCTGACCGAACTCGGATTGCAGCACCTCGTCAACGGAATGGATTATGAAGTCCACCACCTCAACCGGGGTATAAACGATGCCCAATCGAGCCGTGAGCTTGGGGAAAGCCGCCTTGAAGAACTTGTCGTACAGCTCGACCACGATCTTCTGCTTGGCGGTTGCATCCTCGATGCCCTGCGCCCGCATCCTGACGCTAGCGTAGAACTTGTTTAGGGCCTCGGCTTCCTTCTCAAGGTGCTGCCTGTCTAGCACGTCCAGCACCCCTTGCAGGGCCTTGGAAACGGGGTTGTTGGCGGCGAAGCTGTAGCCCTCGAACAAGGCATCGAACACGGGCCGGGTGATGAGATGCTGCGCCAGCATCTCGATGCCCTCTTCCTCCGTGATGCTGTCGTTCAAGTCATCGCGGATTTCGGCAAGGAAGGTCTCGAACGCCTTGCGTTCCTCGGATCCCGTGGCCTGCACGGCGGCGCGGATGCGGGTGACATGCACCTCTGCGATGCGGGCAACATCCTTGGCCCAGTCCTCCCAATAGGTCCGGGTGCCACAGCGCTTAACGATGCGCGCCATGATGGCCTTGGCGAACTCGTCAAACTGGAAGCCAAGCTGGGTGGCGTCACCTCCACCACGCGGAGGCGGTGGTAGGTTATCACCCGGCTCCGTGTCTCCCGCACCTCCACCCGCGCCCACGTCGATCCCGGTCTTCTTCGGATCGGCGCGGGTGGGCATCTCGTTAGTGACAGCGATGATCTCTATCCGGTCGCCGGGATCGACGCCAAGGTCGATCTTGTTGATGGTGGCATCGAGACGATCATCATGGGCGCGTAAAGCGTTCAGAATTTGCCAGACGACACGATACTTTTCGTTATCATCCAGCGCCTCCTCCGGGGCTTTGCCCGCTGGAACCGCGACGGGCAGGATGACATAACCCATCTTCTTGCCCTCGGCGCGGCGCATGACACGCCCCACGGACTGCACCACATCGATCTGTGACTTTCTCGGGTGCAGGAATAGGATGGCGTCCAGCGCCGGCACATCCACGCCTTCAGAAAGGCAGCGGGCATTTGTGAGAATGCGGCAGGTTTCGGCTTCGGCAGCCGAATCTTTCAGCCATGCCAGACGCTCATTACGGGCATGAGCACTGAATGTGCCATCGACATGCTTGATGTCTACCGTCAGCGGCGGGATGGTCGCGGCCACCTCTTCGTCGAGCGTGTCGCGCCACTCCTTGGCCACGCGAGCAAACTCGGCCTCGACCAGCTTGGAGCGCTTGATGTCTTTAGCGAAGGCCAGCGCCCGCCGCATGGGACCAGTATCATCTGCCACGTCAGGCCTTAGGTCCGCCTTGGTGAGGGCCTTGTAGCAGCCCACGATCTTGGTGGCATCGTCCAGCTTTAGTTCGCTGTTCTCATCAGCCAGGAGACGTTGCACACCCGCGCTGACAGCTTCTTCGTCCACCGCGAGCACAATCACCTTATAGTCAGTGAGCAGGCCATTCTGCACTGCCCATGAGAAGTTGCGGGTGAACAGCGTTTCGCCGAACAAGCTGACATCGTCCATCGAGCACAAGGTGGCATCAGCTTCATCCGCCGTCTTCTTCACCGCGTCACCGAAGATGCGCGGCGTGGCGGTCATGTAGATGCGTTTCTTGCCCCGGATATAGGCGGCGTCATGCACGCGAATGAAGTTGCTTTCCTCTTCACCAGCAAGCTTCACGCCCGTCGTGCGATGCGCTTCGTCACAGATGATAAGGTCGAAGTCAGGAAGGCCATACTTGAGCTGCGAAGCCGATACAGCTTGGATCGACTGGTAGGTCGAGAATACTACCGTCATGCTTTCCGGTGCCGCTGGGGTGGCCTTGGCAGCAATGGTAGTTGCATGGGTCGTAGCGGGGATTTCGAGGTCGTGAACGTCGATGTCCGCTACATCACCGTCAGCGGCCCGACGGACGCCCACCTGGGCATCCGAACATACGGCAAAAGACCGCAAAGGAATGTTGGCGTCAATCGACCACTCCCGGATTGACTGCGACATGAGCGATAGGGATGGCACGAGGAACAACACTCGCCCACCCTTGCCAACCATCTGCTCGGCGATGTGCAGCGCAGTATAGGTCTTGCCAGTGCCGCAAGCCATGACGATCTTGCCGCGATCAGCATCAGCCAGCCCTTCTTTGACCGCAGCCAGCGCCTCAATCTGGTGCTGACGCGGCTTCTTCTTGTCGAGCAACTTTACGGTCTGGCTTGTGGCGAAAGCCTCCCAGTCGATGCCACAATCTTCAAGATCACTGAGGCCAACGCGGGTAGTCTCTACAATCTGATCACGAAGGGCTTCGTCAGCGTGCTCGCTCCATTGAACTCCGGTAGTGTCCACTATGAGGCGCCGCGTGAAAGGGCGTTTACCCGACGCGGTGAAGAAGCTGTCGATGTCCGCCTTCTGAATGCGGTGGCCTTCCTGGTAGAACTTGCACTGGATCGCGCACCAGTCATCCGGGCTCTCTGCCAGCTGGGCTACAAGGTCAATTCCAGTATCTCGCTGATCGAGCCGACGCTCCTTCGCCCAATCGGAGAACATCAAAACGCGGCTGAACTGGGCCTTTTGGGTTGGCGCGTTTTCAAGCCAGACTTTCACGAGGCGCTCGAAATACGACCCCTTCTCCCGTTCTGAAGATGAGCTGGCGCGATATTTTTCGAGGAGGTTTCGTAAGCTCAAGACGTGCCCCATGACTGATTCCAGCGGGTAGGAGGATAGTGGGGTTTCTCGCAATGATCTGGCATTTCCAAAGGCCTTAACCTTATACTACATCAGCCACGGTGTTGTTTTTCCCATAAGTCATCTCATTTTTTTCGTATAGATAGTTGACCGCGCTCGCGACCCGCGACCGGTCCTCGGTCTCGTCTCCCGGCGCAAGCAGAGGAGGATCGATGACAGCGCGGTGTATTCCAACCCTGAAACTCTTGAGCTTTGTGGCGTCACAGCCACTGGCTTTGACACTCCGGTGCACATCCATAAGGGCCGACAGATGGTGCAGGGATTACCCTTGGCATCTCATGCCTGGGTGTTCACAACGGATGAATATTAAAAAGCGGACTTCACTCCCGGGCCGCCAATGACCGCAAGAAGGAAAGATATCGAGCAATCATTGGCGCAACGTGGCCGCCCTGCTTTGTGGGCGAACGAACAGGAAGCAGCGGTGCTGTCTGGCGTTCCGCTAGACAGGTTCAGATGCAAAGTCAGGCAATGGGAAGGCTGCGGATTTCCAAAGGTGAACAGCGAGAACGGAAAGCGCAGCATTCCCGCCATCCTCGCGTTCTGGAACGTGTCGGGGAACGGCTTCACTGCCTCCACGACAGCATACGAACACTCTGAGATCAACGATGACGACGGACAAGAGAACTGGACTCGAAGAGCCTAGAGCCAGCGGCGCCCTTCCCGAAGGGCATGCCCTACACGCACCAGGCCTGAAATGGCGACGCCGCGTAGCTGGGCTTATCCCAATGTGGATACCGCCGGGTCCAGCTATTAAAGCTGGCTACCGCCCAAAGAGCCTGATGCTCGACAGAGATGCTAGTCAACATGAGCTGGCAGAGACCTGCCGCAAGCAGTGGCGCGACCTGGAGCAGTGGCGCTCAGGAAAGCCGAAACCTATCCGGTTGACCATTGCGTGGCTCATTGACCGTTACCTGCACGATGAAACCTCGCCGTTCCATCGCCTCGGTACAGACACCAAGGATAGCTATCGGTGGGAGTGTGCTCGTATCCGAGAAACCGTCGGCGACAAGCGACTCGATCCCAAGGTCGAAGGAGGCGTTGTAGTACCCCGACGCACCGGCGAGGATTTTCGTCGCTGGTTCCACAACTGGGGGCACCCGGAGGGGCGGAAGCCAACGCCCTCTCGTGCCTCGCACTGTATAGCAATGCTTCGGACCTTGTTGAGCTATTATGTAGAAATTGGCGGTCCTGGTGCGGTTGACCTTCGGGCCACGCTATCGGCGATGCGGTTCGAGAAACAACCGGCGCGGCAAAAGGCACCGACCCTTCAACAGGTAGACACCATAGTGAACATGGCGATGCACATGGGCTTCCGTTCAATTGCGATTGCAACCCTTGCCCAGTACGAACTTATTGAGCGCCGAGCCCACATTATCGGGAAATGGAATGGAGAGACTTGGGCCGATGGCTGGGTCTGGGAAAATGTCTCTCCGGACTGGGTCATCCGGTATTTCCAGACGAAAAAGGGGAGAGTGCTTCGGGAATTTGACCTCAAACCGGTCCAGCGGCTTCTTGGAATGCTTCAGGACACGCCTGTCGAACAGCGGCGTGGGCCAGTCATACTCTGTGAGCAGACTGGCGAGCCATGGGTGAAGCGACGTTATCAGGAGAGGTTCCGCGAGATAGCCCGCGCGGCGGGGGTGCCGGATGACGTGTTCAGCATGGACATGCGAAGCGGAGGTGCTACAGAAGCGGACAGTGTGGAGGGCATCACTGATCGACAATTGCAGGACGCCGGTGGCTGGCAGGACCCGCAAATGCCACAGCGATACAGGCGTAACAAGCAACGCAATGCCAACATAGTGGTTCACGCTCGCCAGAAGGCCCGCAACGGGACGTGAACAAAGCGCAGACACGAAGGGGAACGGAATTGGGGAACGTCGAGGAACGTGTCCTGTTCGACACCCGCTGCTTTTCCAGCAAGCTATTGAATTTAAATGGTGCCCAGAAGAGGACTCGAACCTCCACGCCTTGCAGCGCTAGTACCTGAAACTAGTGCGTCTACCAATTCCGCCATCTGGGCACGGGGCTGACCCGAAGGCCAACCGGTAGGGGCGCGATGTTTAGGGGCCCCCAGCCCCCAAGTCAATCACCTGTTTTCCGAGCAAAATCCGCCTCCCGCGCGTCCGCCTGGGCCATTTCCTCCGGCCCCGCTTTTGGCTAAACCAGCGGGGTCTGAAGCGAGGTTTGCCCATGAATTCCAGGCTGGTCACGGTTTTCGGCGGCTCGGGCTTTCTGGGGCGCCACACGGTGCGCGCGCTGGCCAAGGCCGGCTGGCGGATCAAGGTGGCGACGCGCCATCCCGGCCGCGGCTTCTTCCTGCGCCCCCTGGGCGCGGTGGGCCAGATCGATTTCGTCAAATGCGACATCACCGATACCGATGCCGTGGCCCAGGCCCTGAACGGCTCCGATGCGGTGGTCAACCTGTGCGGCATCCTGTTCGAAGGCGGCCACCAGACCTTCGACGATGTTCAGTCGAACGGCGCGGCCAATGTCGCCTCCGCCGCCGCGGCGGCGGGCGTGACCGCGCTGGTGCATGTCTCGGCCATCGGCGCGGACCTGGAATCCACCTCCGACTATGCCGTCACCAAGGCCGAAGGCGAAAAGGCCGTGCGCGAGGCGTTTCCCGATGCCGTGATCCTGCGGCCGTCCATCGTGTTCGGCCCGGAAGACGGCTTCTTCAACAAGTTCGCCGGGCTGGCGCGCTTCCTGCCCGTCCTGCCCCTGATCGGCGGCGGTCATACCCGCTTCCAGCCGGTCTTCGTGGGCGATGTCGCCCGCGCCATCGTCACCGCCCTCACCTCGGACGCCGCGCGCGGCCGCACCTATGAACTGGGCGGGCCCGGCGTCTATAGCTTCAAGGAATTGCTGCAACTGATCCTGCGCGAAACCGGCCGCCGCCGGCTTCTGCTGCCCCTGCCCTTCAACCTCGCGATGATGAAGGCCGCCTTCCTGGGCCTGTTGCCCAAGCCGGTCCTGACCATGGACCAGGTGCGGCTGCTCAAGAGCGACAATGTGGTGTCGCCCACCGCCGCGCGGCTGTCAGACCTCGGCATCGTGCCGACCTCGGTGGAAGCGGTTGTCCCGTCCTATCTGTGGCGCTACCGCGCCAAGGGCGAGTATGCCGAGCAGGTATCGCGCACCGGCGCCTGAACCCCAGGCCCGCGCTAAGCCAGGGCCAGCCAGGCGAACAGGCCAAGCCCGGCAACGATCCGGTACCATCCGAAGGGCGTCAGGCCATAACGGCTGATGAAGCCGATAAAGCCCTTCACCACCACCAGCGCCACCACAAAGGCGGTGACAAAGCCGATGCCGATATCGGCCCAGGCCGCGCCCGCCAGCGCGTCGCGGTTCTTGTAGATATCCAGCACCGTCGCACCCATCATGGTGGGCACCGCCAGATAGAAGGTGAACAGCGCCGCCGCGGGACGCGACACGCCCAGCATCTCGCCGCCCAGGATGGTCGCGCCGGAGCGCGACACGCCGGGAAAGATGGCCAGCACCTGGCACAACCCGATCTGGAAGGCCTTGGCATAAGGCAGCCGGTCGCCATCGGTGAAACGCGGCACCGCCGGCCGCACCCGCTCCAGCACCAGGATCAGGATGCCGCCCAGCAGCAGCGAGGTGGCGATCACCAGGGGCGCGACCTCGGGCGAGAACAGCACCTTCTTGATGAAGCCGTGCAACGCAAGGCCCACCACCACCGACGGCAGGAAGGCGATCAGCACCGTCAGCACGAAATGGCGGGAATCCCGCGAGCTGGGCAGCGTCACCAGTACATCCCAGAACTTGCGCCAGTAGACCGCCACCACCGCCAGGATGGCGCCCAGCTGGATCACCACCGGAAAGACCTCGCCGGGGGCATGGAAACCCAGCATGTCCTCGGCGATCAGCAGATGGGCGGTCGAGGAGATGGGCAGGAATTCCGTCAGGCCCTCGATGACGCCCAGAAGGATCGCTTGCAGGATGTGATTCATGCCGCAAGACCTAACATTGCCTTTTGCCGGACGCCATCGGCGCCCCCGCTTCTGCTATGGTTGCGGCATGGCGGGGGCGAGAATCGGCAAACTGTGGCGCGGGCGCGGCTGGCTGTGGCGCGGCCTGCTGATCGTCTTCACCTTGCTGGCCCCGGCCCCTATCCTGCTGCTGCTGGTGTTCCGGTTCCTGCCCATTCCCGGCACGCCCGACATGGTCCGCAGCCTGGTGACGGGCAAGGGCGTCAGCTATCAGTGGGTGGACGACATCTCGCCCCGGCTGGAGCGGGCGGTGATCGCCGCCGAGGACCAGAATTTCTGCCGCCATAACGGCTTCGACTGGGCCGCCATCGAAAAGGCGATGAAGGATCACCAGCGCAACCCCAACAAGCGGCTGCGCGGGGCCAGCACCATCTCCCAGCAGACTGCCCGGACCCTGTTCCTGGTGCCCATGCGCAGCTGGGTCCGCAAGGGGCTGGAAACCTATCTCACCGTGCTGATCGAGTTCCTCTGGCCCAAGCAGCGCATCCTGACCGCCTATCTGAACCTGGTGGACTGGGGCGACGGCATCTTCGGGGCCCAGGCGGCGGCACGGGCCTATTTCGGGACCGATGCCGCCGGCCTGACGGCTGCCGAGGCGGCCCGGCTGGCCGCCATCCTGCCCAATCCCCATCGCTGGAAGGCCGCCCGGCCCGGCCGCTATGTCGCCCGGCGCGCCGCCAGCCTGCAGGGCCGCAGCAGCATGGTGGCCCGCGACGGGCTGAATTCCTGCGTGAAGTGACGGCCTTTTGCGTTGCGAAAGCGCCTGATCTAGAAGGCTGGCATGCGCCGCCTGATTCACCTGATGCTGTCGCCGTCCTGCCGCCTGGCCCGCCTGATCGTGGGGGAAAAGCGGGTCGCCTGCGATCCGGTCCTGGCCGAGGATGCGCGCAACCCCATGCCGGTCTTCATCGACATGGACGGAACCCGCGCCGAAGGGGTCTGGGCCATCCTGGACCATCTGGAAGCCAACTATCCCGACCGCCCGCTGGTACCCGAAGACGGCGCCGCCCGCCGCGCCGCGCTGCGCTGGCTGGACTGGGCGATGGGTCCGTTCCACGAACAGGTCACCCAGCGCATCGTCTATGAAAAGGCCGGGCAGCGTTTCACCGGCGCCGCCTTCAGCCGCACACCCGACATGAACAACATCCGGGCCGGGCGCGAGGAACTGAAACTGGCCCTGAGCGCGATCAGCCGCGCCGCCGAGCAGAACGGCAACCTGTCCTGCCGCGACTGCACGCTGGGCGACCTGGCGGTGGCGGCGCACCTGTCGGCGCTGGACTATTTCGGCGAAGTGCCCTGGTCCAGCCATCCGGCGGCCAATGAATGGTATGTGCGGATCAAGTCGCGGCCATCCTTCCGCTCGATCCTGGGCGACCGCGTGCCGGGCCAGCCGCCGGTGGCCCATTATGCCGAGCTGGATTTCTGAACCCGCGCGGAATCAGTCCAGGCTTTCGAGATTGTCCTGCGCCGTGGCCGCCACATCGCTTCCCGGCGCCGCCTTCACCGCCGCCTGGAAATCGCGCCGCGCGCCGTTCAGGTCGCCCAACTGTTTTCGCAGCAGCCCCCGCTCCAGCAGCGCGCCGCCATCGCCGGGCTTCAGCTTCAGCGCCGCCGCCAGGTCGGCATGGGCGTCGGCATAACGCTTGAGGGCGCGCCGGGCGCTGGCCCGCAGCACCAGCAGGTCGGCGCGGCGCGGTTGCAGGTTCAGCGCCGCATTGAGGCTTGCCACCGTCTCGGTCCAGTTGCGGCGCATGGCATGGGCGCGGGCCAGGTCAGCGAACAGGTCCGCATCGCCCGGCGACAACGCCACCGCCGAGGTGAAATTCTGCGCCGCCCGGCCGCCATCGCCCGCCAGCAGCCAGGCATTGCCCGCCTGGGAAAACAGTTCGACGCGGAAGGCGGTGCCGGGAACGTCCTTGGCGGCCGCCAGCCGCGCCAGCCGCGTACCCGCCTCGCCATAGCGTTTCAGCCCCACCAGCGACAGCGCCGCGCAATGCTCGGCCGGAAGGCCGCCGCCGGACCGGATCCAGGCTTCGGCATCGCCCAGCGCGGCGGACGGATTGAGGCCGCGCATGTTCAGGCAGGCGCGGTAACGCGCGGCGTCCGGGATGGCGGCGGGCTGTGCGGGCGCGGCGATGCCGGACGGCGCAAGCAGCGTCAGCATCAGTGCGAAAGAAACGGGTCCTGCAGGCAACAATGTGACGCGCATGACACGCAGCATATCAGCATTAAAGGGTTGGGAAGCCATGAATTCCTGTTAGGCTCCCGCAACTTCGGGGAACGCCATGCAGACGGGACGGATCGCGGGAGCCGCGCGGCTCTTCTTTTTCTGTTTTGGACTTTTTTGCTTTGCGCTCACTGCCTTCGCGTACCCCGCCGCCGCGCAGCCTGCCGTGCCGATGCAGGCAGTGGAATTGCCGCCGCGCGCCGCGCCCACCGCCGACATCCAGGTCGGCAGCCTTCCCGTTCTGAACGAAGTGCCGGCGTTCGACGCACAGGACGCCACCGCCCGGTATCTGGCGCATGTCAGCGGTGAGGCCCGCGCGAAATCCGACGCCTATTACGAGGGCGGCTACTGGCTCCAGCTTGTGGATGTGCTGTATGCGCTGGCGGTGGCGGGCCTGTTGCTGTGGACCGGCCTGTCCACCGGCATCCGCGACTGGGCGGCGGAACGCACCCACAGCCGCAGCGCCCAAGTGATGCTCTATGCCGGCGTCTATGTCGTGCTGGTGACGGCGGCTGGCTTTCCGCTGGCGCTGTACAAAAGCTTCTTCCGCGAACATGCCTATGGCCTGTCCAACCAGAGCTTCCTGCAATGGCTGGGCGATTTCGGCATCCAGTTCGCGCTGACCCTGGCGGCCAGCCTGGTGCTGCTGCCCCTGCTCTACATCGTCATCCGCATGGCGCGGGAAAGCTGGTGGCTGTGGGCCGCCGGCTTCGCCATCGCCTTCCAGGTGCTGGCGGTGGTGGTCTTCCCCATTTTCATCGCGCCGCTGTTCAACAGCTATACGCCCCTGCCCGACAGCCCCCTCAAGGCGCAGATCCTGACCCTGGCCCGCGCCAATGACGTACCGGCGGACAATGTCTGGCTGATGGACGCTTCGCGCCAGTCCAGCCGCATTTCGGCCAATGTCTCCGGCTTCCTGGGCACCACCCGCATCGCGCTGAACGACAATCTGCTGGAACAGGGCACACCCGACGAAGTGCTGGCGGTGATGGGCCATGAGATCGGCCACTATGCGATGGGCCATACCACGCGCCTGCTGCTGCTGACCGGACTGGTGACCATTATCGGCTTCGGTTTCGTGCACCTGGGCTATCTGGCGGCCTGCGACCTGTTCGGCGGGCAATGGCAGGTGCGCAAGGTCAGCGATGTGGCGGGGCTTCCGCTTATGGCGGCGCTGTCCAGCATCTTCCTGTTCCTGGCGACGCCCGCCTTCAACTCCATCTCGCGCACCACCGAGCATCAGGCCGACCTGTTCGGGCTGAACGCGGTGCGCAAGCCCGACGCCTTCGCCACGGTGATGCTGAAACTCTCTGCCTATCGCAAGCTGGAGCCGGGGCATTGGGAAGAACTGGTGTTCTTCGACCATCCGTCGGGCCGCACCCGGATCGAGACCGCGATGCGCTGGAAGAAAGAGCATATCGCCGACGCCGACATCCGCACCTCGGCGCGGCTGCCCTGAACCGTCAGATGCGGTTCTCCAGGAACTGGACGCCGACGCCCGCTTCGCTGTGGCGCACCACCCAGCCGCGCGTGCCGCCCAGATGCACGATCTCGCCCACCGGCGGGCGCTCCCGTGTCCGCAGGCTCGCGCCGCGCAACGACACATCCAGCACATCGCAGGGCACTGCCTCGCCATTGGCGCGGCGGAAATGGCCGATGGCGGCATCCGGGGCGTCGCGCGCGGTGCGCCGCAGCCGCGTCACCGCCTTCATGCCGTTCTGGACATAAGCGAGCAGGCCTTCCTTCAGCCCCGCGCATTGCACGGGATCGGTAAAGGCGATGCCGGTATGGCCCAGCATGTCGCGACTGGACACACCGTCGAAGCGGCCGAAACCGTCAATATAGACCGTCAGGGACGTGCCCGAAGGCAAGGGCTGTTCGCACCACAGCCCCGCGCCGCCGCTGGAAAGATCGGTAACAATGCAGCCGATCTGCCTGCCCGTGACCGGATGAAACAGCGTTCCGTTCAGCCGGACCGAAGTCCGTTCTTCCGCGCGCCGGTCGTTGCCGCCCCGTTCGTTGCCGTTCTTGAATTCCGTCATCCCACCCCCGCATGCTTTCTGCCGCGTTTGTGGAAAGACTGACATGACGGGCTTAAAGCGAGGTTATGCGCGCGGGTCCGCCGCATGCCGCGGAAAACACGGTTAACGCCGGTTCGGTTGGATTTCAGGCGTCCGCGAACTGCGCCGCCAGCGCGGGATAATCCGCGCCCAGCCTGTCCAGCAGGCGCGCGCAGGCGGCACGCGCGCCCTCGTCCCAGTCGGCGGTCAGGGAGGCGGCAAGCTGCGCCTGGCTTTTGAGGATCACGCCGTCCTCCAGCACCTTGAGGTGATTGCCGCGCAGGGTCGCGCCGCTGGTGGTGATATCCACGATCACTTCCGCCAGTCCCGCCGCGGGCGCGCCTTCGGTGGCGCCCGCGCTGGGCACGATACGATAGTCGGAAATGCGGTTCTGGGCGAAGAACTGCCGGGTCAGTTGCGCATACTTGGTCGCCACCCGCAGGCGGCGGCGGTTGCGATGGGCATAACCGGCGCAGACATCGTCCAGGTCCGCCATTGTGGCCACATCAATCCAGGCATCCGATACCGCCACCACCACATCGGCGAAGCCAAAGCCCAGCGGCTTGACCAGGTGCATGCGGCCCGCCAGTTCCGGCGCTTCCTCGCGCAACAGGTCTTCGCCGGTCACACCCAGATGGATGTCGCCCGCCAGCAGGGAGGACGCGATCTCGCTGGCCGACAGCAGCATGATCTCGATATCAGCCATGCCGGAAAAGGCGGCGCGATAGCCGCGCGCATTGGTCTGGCGGATTTCCAGCCCGGCGGCGGCGAACATCTCGTCGCACTTCTCTTTCAGGCGGCCCTTGGAGGGAATGGCGAGCGTCAGCATCAGGCCCCCTTCACGGCCAGCAGCCGCTCGGTGCGGATGGCGCAGCCGATGGCGGACACCGGGCTTTTGGCGCCCAGCGTTTCCAGCAGCGTGTCGTAACGGCCACCGCCCGCGATCTGCACCGGACCTTCCTTGTCCCGCGCCCACATCTCGAAGACGAAGCCGGTGTAATACTCCATGTTGCGGCCGAAATGGGCGGTGAACTGCACCCGCTCCGGCTCCACGCCCAGCGTCTTCAGCGTCGCCAGCCGCGCATCCATCGCCGCCAGTTGCGCATCGAGATTGATGTTCGCCGCCTTCAGCAGGCCACGCACCTGGGCCATCGCCTGGTCGGCGGGACCGGAGATATCCAGCAGCTTGGCCACCGCATCGGCCACCACCGGGTCCAGCTTCAGGCTTTCGGCCTCGGCGGCGCGGTCCAGTGTGCGGGCGATGATGTCCTCACGGGTGCGGCCCGCCAGCGGCGCCTCGCTTTGTGCGTCCAGCAACGCCTCCACCTCGGCGCGGGTGCCCGGCAGCCGGGCGCTTTCGCCATGCCCCAGCCAGTAGAGCAGCGACTCCACATAGCCGGCGCGCCAGAAATGCCGCTTGAGGCGGAAGCGCCACTGGCGCGGCAGGGCCAGCGCGTCCACCAGCGCGCCGAACAGCGCCAGGTCGCCGATCCGCAGCGAAAAATCGTTCAGCCCGCAGGTCCGCAACGCCGCGATCGCCAGCGCCAGGATTTCGGTGTCGCCCGCCGCCCGGTCCTCGATGCCCAACAGTTCCACGCCCGCCTGGAAGAACTGGGTGGGACGATGCGGCTCGCCCGGCTGGTGGCGGAAGACCAGGCCGTTATAGGAGATGCGCGCCGGAAAGCCGCGCCCGCTTTTCACCGCCTCGCGGCAGATGGGAATGGTCAGGTCCGGGCGCAGCGCCAGGTCGCGGCCGGTAGGATCGGTCAGGGTGAATGTGCGGCGGCGTATTTCCTCGCCCGAACGGTCCAGGAAGATGTCCGCCGGTTGCAGCACCGACGGCTCCTCGCGGCTGTAGCCCTTGCCGCCGAACAGCTTCAGCAGCGCGACGGCCTGCGCGTTCAGCGCGTCTATGTCGGCGGTGCCGTAATAGGGAAAGGCGGCCATCAGGACCGGCCTTTCAGCATCGCCTTTATCCCGGCGGCCAGGCCGGCGCGCGCCACGCTTTTCTGCGCCTCGCGGTTGCCCACCCAGTCGGCGCGGCTTTCGACCGACTTGGCCAGTTCGGCGCCCAGCGCCAGGTCCTTCAGCGTCACCAGTCCCTGCGCCCGTTCGTCGGGGCCTTCCACCACGGCGATGGCGGCGCCACGCTTGTCGGCATATTTGAACTGGTCGCCCATCTTGCCGTTGCCGACATAGGCCTCGGCCCGGATTCCCGCCGCGCGCAATTCCTGCACGATGGCGAAACTGGCGGCGGCCTCGGCCTTGTCGAACACCGTCACCACCACCAGCGGCGGCGGCGCGGCGCGCACCAGCCCGCGCGAAGACAGGGCGCTCATCAGGCGCGACACGCCGATGGACACGCCGGTGGCCGGAACCGACTGTCCGGTGAAACGCGCCACCAGATCGTCATAGCGCCCGCCGCCCGCGACGGAGCCGAACACCACCTCTTCGCCCTCCTCGTTCTTGACGGGAAAAGTGAGCTGCGCCTCGAACACCGCGCCGGTATAATAGTCCAGCCCGCGCACCACGCCGGTATCGAACAGGATGCGGTCGGGGCCATAGCCGCAGGCCTGCAACAGCCGCACGATCTGCTCCAGCTCGTTCAGGCCCGCCGCGCCGATGGCGCTGCCGCCGACCAGGGTGCCGATCTGGCGCAGATGCGCGTCCTCGTCTTCCGCGTCGGGCGCGACAAAGGCCAGGATGCGGTGCGCCTGTTCCGGCGACAGGCCCGCGCCCTTGGTGAAATCGCCGGATTCGTCCTTGCGGCCCTCGCCCAGCAGCGCCGAAACACCCTCCACGCCCAGCCGGTCGATCTTGTCGATGGCGCGCAGCACGATGCCGCGCCGCTCGCGGTCGTCCAGCGCCACGCCGGAAGCTTCCAGCACACCATCCAGCAGCTTGCGGTTGTTCAGCTTGACGATGTAGTCGCCGCGGCTGAGGCCCAGCGCCTCCAGCGTGTCGGACAGCATCATCAGCAGTTCGGCATCGGCCGAGGGGCTGGCGCTGCCCACCGTATCCGCGTCGAACTGGGTGAATTCGCGGTAGCGGCCGGGGCCGGGCTTTTCGTTGCGCCACACGCTGCCGGTCTGGTAGCGGCGGAAAGGCTTGGCCAGATGTTGGAAGTTGGCCGCGACATGGCGCGCCAGCGGCGCGGTCAGGTCGTAGCGCAGGCTCATCCACTGCTCGTCGTCATCCTTCAGCGAGAATACGCCCGCATTGGGCCGGTCCACATCCGGCAGGAACTTGCCCAGCGCATCGGTATATTCGAAGGCGGGCGTCTCCAGCGGCTCGAAGCCATAGCTTTCATAGACGGCGCGGATGGCCGCCAGCATTTTCTGCTCGGCCATGATCTCGCCCGCGGCGCGGTCGCGGAAGCCGCGCGGCAGCCGGGCCTTGGGCCGGGCGGCTTTTTCCTTGGGGGACTTGGATGAGGTCATGGAAGGGCCGGGACTCTGGTGGCGCGGGATGGTGGCGGGGTTGTACCGGCCCCGCGCCACAGCGGCAAGGAACCGGCATAAATTATTGCAGAACAATGACTTGAAAGCAGCCGCCTTGCCTCTTGCATCCGGCCATGTTGCAGTGCGAACTAACGGAACCCGACGCCCGCGCAATAAGGATGCCCGCCTTGGCCGACAGCAAAGTCTATCCCGACGCCGCCACGGCCCTGAAGGGCCTGACCTTCGACGGCATGACCGTGCTGGCGGGCGGCTTCGGCCTGTCGGGCAACCCGGAAAACCTGATCGCGGCGCTGGCGCAGGACGGGGTGAAGAACCTCACCGTCATCTCCAACAATTGCGGCGCCGACGGCAAGGGGCTGTGGGTGCTGCTGAACAACGGCCAGGTGAAGAAGATGATCTCGTCCTATGTGGGCGAGAACAAGCTGTTCGAGGAACTGTATCTCAGCGGCAAGCTGGAACTGGAACTGAACCCCCAGGGCACGCTGGCCGAACGCATCCGCGCCGGCGGCGCGGGCATCCCGGCCTTCTATACCCGCACCGGCGTCGGCACGGTGGTGGCCGAAGGCAAGCCGCTTGAGGAGTTCGAGGGCCAGACCTATGTGCGCGAAAGCTGGCTGAAGGGCGACCTGGCCATCGTCAAGGCCTGGAAGGGCGATACCGAGGGCAACCTCGTCTATCGCAAGACGGCGCGCAACTTCAATCCGATGATCGCCACCGCCGGCAAGATCACCATCGCGGAGGTGGAGGAACTGGTCGAGCCGGGCCAGCTCGATCCCGACGGCATCCATACGCCCGGCATCTTCGTGCAGCGCATCTTCCAGGGGCGCGACTACAAGAAATATATCGAACGCGTCACCACCCGCCCGCGTCCCGGCGCGGCGACGGAAGGAAAGTAAGATGTCCTGGACCCGCGAAGAGATCGCCGCCCGCGCCGCCCGCGAGCTGAAGAACGGCTTCTATGTCAATCTGGGCATCGGCATTCCGACGCTGGTGGCCAACTATATCCCGGACGGCATGCATGTGACGCTGCAGAGCGAGAACGGCATGCTGGGCATGGGACCCTTCCCCTATGAGGGCGACGAGGATCCCGACCTGATCAATGCGGGCAAGCAGACCATCACCGAACTGCCCAGCACCAGCTATTTCTCCTCTGCCGACAGTTTCGGCATGATCCGCGGCGGCCATATCGACCTGTCGGTGCTGGGCGCGATGGAAGTGTCGGAGGCCGGCGACATCGCCAACTGGATGATCCCCGGCAAGATGGTGAAGGGCATGGGCGGCGCCATGGACCTGGTGGCGGGCGTCAAGCGCGTCATCGTGGTGATGGAGCACACCAACAAGGCGGGCGAATCCAAGATCCTGAAAAAATGCGACCTGCCGCTGACCGGCACCGGTTGCATCGACATGATCGTCAGCGACCTGTGCGTCTTCACCCTGGAACGCGGCAAGACCGGCCTGACGCTGGTTGAGCTGGCGCCCAGCGTGACGCTGGACGAAGTGACCGCCAAGACCCAGGCGCGCTTCGTCAGCGCGCTCTAGTTCGGGCGCACCACTTCCAGCAGGGCATGGGCGGGCGGCGGCGCGTAATGCGCTTCCGGCAGCGTCACGCCGCAGTCCGACAGTTGCATCGCCAGCGCGCCCACCGCCGCGATGGCCGCGGTGTGATGATCGGTCTTCACCATCCAGCGCAGATGCGCCGCCAGCAGCGCCGTATCGCCGTCCTGGGCCGCCGCGATCAGGCGCAGAATCTGGGTTTCGTCCGGCGTCAGGCCGGAACAATGGGGATGGCCTACCGCCAGGGTGCGGCGGCTGCCGCCGCCCAGCGCCTGCAGAAAGGCGGCGAAAGCCATCAGCAGGTCGTCGGCCCGGTCGCCCGCGAAACGCACATATTCCCGCACCAGGACCGGGCAGTCGGCATGGCCGATGACGAATTTCCGCCAGGTCCAGACCAGCAGATGCCCGGCACACAGACTGGATTCATAACGGTTTTCCGGCTCGCGCCGTTGGGGAAGGGCCATCGCCTGCTCCGGCTGGATTCCCTCGGAGCATAATTGCGACTTGTTCTCAATTGCAAGTCCCTTGAAGGGTTATTTCACAACCCCGCCCACGACAGCCGCGCCGGTCCCGCTGCACCCCGGCGCGCCATAGCGCAGGAATTTCTGGATGCGTTTTCCGGTGTCCACCTCGGCGGTGTAGATGTTGCCTTTGCTGTCCAGGCTGACCTGGTGCAGCCAGTGGAACTCGCCGGTCATGCGGCCCGCCCGGCCCAGACGGCCCAGTTCCTGAAGATTGGCGCGGTTGAGCAGATAGATCGTCATGTTGGTGTTGTCGCCGACATAGAGACAGCTCTGCGCCTTGTCCTCCGAGAAGTTCATCGAGACGGCGGTGCCCGGCAGCACGGTATCGGTCTTTTCGCTGATCGCCTGTTCGGTCACGAAGCCGCACTTGCCCGCGATGCCGGTGGGATTGCTGCACGCCTTGCCCAGTTCGGGGCTTTTGCTGTCGAAGACCTGGATGCGGTTGTTGCCGCGGTCGCAGACATAGATCTTCCCGTCATCGGCGATCTTCACGCAGTGAACCGGATTGCGGAAGAAGGCGGGCTTGCGATTGCCCCTGGTATAGTCGTTCATCCAGGGCCCGGCGTCGCGGGCGGCGGCATCGTCGATGGGATTGGAGCCATAGGCGCCGAAATGGCCGATATACTTTCCGGTGTCCGCATCCACGATCAGGATACGGCGGTTGCCATAGCCATCGGCGACATAGAGGCGGTTGGTCTTGGGATCCACCACCATGTCGGCGGGCTGGTACATCAGGGGCGTGCCGTTCCAGCCGCCATTGGTGTCGTTGCTGTTCGGGGCGGTGGGCGTGCCGCCGATCCGCATCTTGAAATTGCCGTCGCGGTCGAACTTCAGGATGAAGCCGTCGCCGCCCTGGTTGTGCGTGCTCCAGGGGATAGGCGTGGCGGGCGCGCGCGCGGCATTGCCCGCCAGATAGATATTGTCGTTATGATCCACATAGATGCCGTGCTCGCTGTTGGGCCAGATGCAGCCCTGCTGAGGCCTGCATTTCTGTTCCAGCCAGCCCGGATCGGCCGGACCGCCCCAGGCGCGCAGCAGCTTGCCGGCGGAATCGAACGCCATCACCGAAGGCGCGGCCTTGCAGCAGTCGGACACCGCGCCGCGCGGGCGCGCGAAGCCCAGGCCACTTGTCGCGCCGCCCGGCACGGCGGCGTCCAGGCCGCTTTCGTCGTTGGTCATGGTGCGGGGGCGGTTGTAGATCCAGACATGATCATGGCGGTCCACATACAGGCCGCCCACCTGCCCCAACAGCCACTGATTGGGCAGCGGCTGCGGCCAACTGGGATCGGCGATGAAGGACGGCGTCTTGCCGGTGGCGGACGCGTTATAGACGCCGGTCTGCCGGACCAGCCGGTCCAGCGCGCCGGAGGATTTCAGGACGTCCGCGCCCTGCGCCCAAGCCACCGCGCCGCCCAGCGACAGCAGGACCGCCAGCAGAATTGTGAAACGCCGCATCCCCATCCCCATCTTGTTTCCTCCTTCTTAGCCGAAGGCGGAACGGGGAACCAGACGCGCTACTTGCGGCCGCTGCGCGCCTTTTCCTGATCGTCTTTTGTGCGCTGCGACAGGGGAATCACATCGCCCTTGCCGTCCTGCTCCAAGCCCGGCGGCGCATCGGGATAGGGCGCCATCCGGGGCTTGCGGGTCTGGGACTTGTCCTTGTCCATCAGTAATGGCTCCGCGCGTTGGTGACGTATCCCAAAAGACCGCCCTGGTGACGGCGCAGCATGAAGATGCCCGCCTCGATCGCCAGCGCCGCCAGAAAGGGCGTGACGGCGACGGCGACGCCGTCTTCTTCTTCCTCGATTTTCCACATGGCGCCCACGGCGCAGAGGCCCAGGCCGATCAGCAGAAGTTTTCGCATGTGCGACATCCGGTGTTCCGCAAGAGGAACACGCGGCGCGGCGGGATGGTTCCGGGACGTGTGGGGAGAAGATGGTACAGTTGGGTGGGCTTGAACCACCGACCTCCGGATCCACAATCCGGCGCTCTAACCAACTGAGCTACAACTGCACATACGGCCCTGCGGCCCAGCCTGGGGCCTGACGGCAGAGGCCGGGTTCTATGGTCGCGGGCAAGCAAAAGCAAGGCTTTAAGGCCGGGATTTCCGGCGAAATTAACCTTTGCTTAACCATCCGGGATCACCTTCGGGCGGTATTTTCCTGGGGCGGGCCATGGCCGCACGCAAGACTTTGATCGCCGGTCTTTTCCTATTGGCCGGCGGAGCATCCGCGCTGGCCCAGGGTGGTTATCCGGACGGCTATATCCAGGCCGATCCCGGCTATCCGCCGCCCGCCTATGCCGCCAGCTATCCCGAAGGCCCCAGCAGCTCCAGCCAGTCGGGCCTGCCTAACTATGTCGGCCTGCGCGGCAGCTTGGCCCTGTCCGGCGGCGCCACCACCTATACCTCCGCCGCCACGCCCGCCAGCCTGCGCTCGTCCTTCAACACCGGCGGCGGCGGCTCGATCTATATCGGCACCCGCCTGCCCCTGAACCTGCGCGCCGAGCTGGAAGGGCTCTACCGCTACCAGGACGCGCGCAACATCCGCACCAACGGTGCGGCCAGCGGCGCGCGCGGCACCAACCAGACCGCGGGCGGCATGCTGAACCTGTTGTGGGACATACCGCTGCCGCCGGGCGGCGATATCGGAATCCAGCCCTTTGTCGGCATGGGTGTGGGCGGCGTCTATAACCGCCTGGATGTGCGTGACGCGGGCAACACCACCGCCCTGATGCAGCGCGCCGACTGGAACCTGGCCTACAGCTTCATGGCGGGCCTTTCCGTGCCGCTCAGCGATTCCTCGCGCATCAACGCCATGTATCGCTGGATGCAGGTCCGCGATGCGGGCCTGAACTGTGCCGCGCCGGGCACCGCCTCGGCCCGCTGCGTCAACACCAACCTGAACAGCTCGACCGTCGATGTCGGGTTCGAAATGGACCTGTAGCCTTTCCGCTCCCGTCGGCTAGTCTGGCGGGATGAAGCGCAGCCTGTTGCTTGTCCTGGCGGCGGTCCTGGTCGTGGCGGTCGCCGCCCTCTACTGGTTCACGCGCCCGCCGCCGGTCCTCACCGTCACGACATGGGATTCGCCCTATGGCCGCGCCCAGACGACGGCGCAGATTCGCGCCTTCGGGGCGCGCCAGCGCGTGGATGTCCGCATCGCCCAATGGGACGGCGGCCTGAAGGCGCTGGAAGCCGCCGTCACGGCGCGCCAATACACCACCGATGTGTTGGACTTCACCCTGCCCGCCGCCGCCAGGGCCTGCCGGGACGGCCTGCTGGAAAAGCTGGATGCCGCCAGCCTGCCGGATGGCGCCGACGGTGTGCCCGCCGCGCGCGATTTCGTGCCCGGCGCGCTGGGCCCCTGCTGGGTGGGCAGCGTGGTGCAGTCCCAGGTGCTGGTCCACGCTCCCGGCCTGAAACAACCGCCCGCCACGCTGGCCGGCTTTTTCGACTTGCGGAAATTTCCCGGCCGCCGGGCGCTGAGCCGCGCCTCGCCCCGCTTCACGCTGGAGATGGCGCTGCTGGCCGACGGCGTGAAGCCCGCCGACATCTACCGCACGCTGGAAACGCCGGAAGGACTTGAGCGGGCCTTCGCCAAGCTGGCTTCGGTCCGCCCCATCTGGTCCATCGACACGGTGGGCGCGATGCGCTGGGTCACCAACGGCCAGGCGGTGATGACGGTGGCCCTGAATACCGAGGTGACGGACAATCCGGAATTTCCCCTCGATATCGTCTGGGATCATCAGGTCTATGTGCTGAACGTCTTTGCCATTCCCTTCGCCAACCCCAACAAGGCGCTGGCGATGGACTTCATCCGCTTCGCCACCGCATCGGGACCGCTGGGCGCGCTGGCCAGCCGCGTACCGCTGGGCCCGACGCGGCGCTCGGCACTGTCCTTCGTGGGCGACAATCCTGAAACGCACCGCTCCATGCGGCCCGTCCTGCCCACCGCGCCGGAGAATTTCCGCCATGCCTTCGCGCTGGACGCGGACTGGTGGCAGACGCACGAAGCCGATATCCTGCCGCGCTGGCAAGCCTTTGTGATGCGCCGATGACCGCCTATGCCTTCCGGCGCCTGCTGGGCGCGATACCGACCCTGTTCGTGATCATGACCCTGGCCTTTTTCATGATGCGCGCCGCGCCCGGCGGGCCGTTCGATTCCGAGCGCCGCCTGCCGCCCGAAGTCGAGCGCAACGTCAAGGCGGCCTACAATCTCGACAAGCCGCTGGCGCAGCAATACGCCATCTATATGGGCAATGCGGTGCGGGGCGACCTGGGGCCGTCCTTCAAGAACAAGGATTTCACCGTCGCGCAGCTGATCGCCACCGGCCTGCCGGTCAGCGCCCGGCTGGGCCTTTTGTCCATGGCGCTGGCGCTCCTGATCGGCACCGCGCTGGGCGTGATGGCAGCGCTGCGCCAGAACCACTGGCAGGATTATTCGGTGATGACAGTGGCGATGCTGGGCATCACCATTCCCACCTTCGTCACCGCGCCCATCCTGACGCTGGTGTTCGGCATTTACCTGGGCTGGCTGCCGGTGGGCGGCTGGGCGGGTGGAGCCTGGCGCAACCTGGTGCTGCCGGTGACGGTGCTGGCGCTGCCGCAGATCGCCATCATCGCCCGGCTGATGCGCGGCAGCATGGTGGAGGTGCTGCGCGCCAACTATATCCGCACCGCCCGCGCCAAGGGCCTGTCGGCGGGCCGCATCGTGCTGCGCCATGCCCTGCGCGCGGCGGCGCTGCCGCTGGTATCCTATCTGGGTCCTGCACTGGCGGCGGTACTGACCGGCTCGCTGGTGGTGGAGAATATCTTCGGCCTGCCGGGCATCGGCCGCTATTTCATCCAGGGGGCGCTGAACCGCGACTATACCCTCGTGATGGGCGTGGTAATCTGTTACGCGGCGCTGATCGTGCTGCTGAACTTCCTGGCCGATATCGCCTATGCGCTGCTCGATCCAAGAGTGAGATTGGCGTGATCGCATCAGGCCAGAACACCACCACCATCGCGCTGGCATCGGAGCTGAAGGGCCGCAGCCTGTGGGCCGATGCCCGCCGCCGCCTGTTGCGCAACCGCGCCGCCCTGGCGGGCATGATCGTGCTGGGCGTGATCGCGCTGCTGGCGCTGCTGGCGCCGCTGCTGTCTCCTTTCGCCTATGACGAGGTGAATTACGACATCATCGCCTGCGCGCCCGGCTGGTGGCCTGCCGAAGCCGCCTGCACCGC
>Ga0182737_1000369_pt1 | contig 66327 bp, 49 predicted proteins | sample eDN5th30CBELigOP_FD_128878 | JGI IMG/M metagenome (GOLD analysis project Ga0182737, IMG submission 128878) | Enriched Organic Plus compost microbial communities from Emeryville, California, USA - eDNA 5th pass 30_C BE-Lig OP (version 2) (version 2) ...
GCGCACCTGGGCGATGGCGGAAAGGTTCACCGTGCCGAGCACGCCCTCCACGTCATGCATCCAGCAGCCGCCGATGCCCACGCCGTCCCGGGCGTTGTGGCTGACCAGCTCCAGGCCGATCCATTCGCCTACGGGTTCGCGGTGCAGGTACAGGGTGAAGTCGGTGTTGATGAAATCAATGCCGAATTCGCTGCTGTGGGTCATGGGGCTGGCCATGTCGCCCATCATCGCCGCGCGCATGAACGGCGTCAGCGGCACGCCGTCGATGGCGAGACGTTCTGGCCTGAACCATGCCTGGCGGCAGGCGACGGGCGCCATGGGGCCCAGCACCGGCGCGTTGCCCCGGCCGCTGTCCGTGGCGTCAGGCGCCTCGCGCGCCATGCGCGCATATTCGGGCGCAACCGGTTTCACGGCGGCGAGGCCATAACCTTTCCCGGGCGCCAGTTCGTCCGGCGACGGGGAGGGCCAGTCCGGCGTTTGCCAGGTCGGATTATCCGGGTTCCCGGTCCTGCGGATGAACTGGGCGCTGGCCCGGGCCAGCAACTGGCCGCCGGCGCTGATGGACGCCTCGGCCAGTTGCAGCCGCTTGCCGCTGCGCAGCATCCGGGTGTCCACACTGAACGGATCCGCCGGGATCATGCCGAGCAGATCGACGCAATACCGCGTCACGATGTAGTCTGGGCCACCGAACTCCCGTTCCAGGCAACAGGCCAGCAGGCTGGCGACGGCGGGACCAGTCAGTGTGTTGTCCAGCCAGTATCCGAGGCTCCGTTTCGTCGGAACGAACAGGTCGCCCTGCTGGATGAAATAGGCATTGGAGATCGTTTCCGCGGACTGGTTTTCGTTTTCTGACATGGGGTGTGGAGCTTCTGAACCTGAAAAAGACGCGGCGTTTCCGTCCAGCGAGGGGCATGGAAACGCTTGAACAGGATGGGACGCCACGTCCTTCCTCCCGGCGCCGCCAGGAGTCAAGTCAGTCGCGCCAGTCAACCGTTCAGGCCAGCGGGCGGTGACCCGTCCTGAAACGTCGCCTCACAGCTGCTCCATGAAATCCGCCCATGCCTTGCGGCCAAAGGCGTCATAGGCGTCCATGCAGGCGACCAGCCGGTCGAGCGTCGCGGTTTCCGCGATTTCCGCCGGCAGCAGCGGATCGCGCAGGATCCGGCGGATCGCCTCGCGCCCGGTCAGCAGGGTTTCCACCGCCGCTGCCTCCCCAGAGCCCATGTGTTGCAGCGAATGCTCCAGCATGTGGATGGCGTCCTCATGGGAACGGGCGAGGCGGTCGCGATCCCACAGGGCGCTGAAGCGCCGCGCATGGGCGCCCGACACATGATCCATGCGCGCCGTCAGCATGGCGTCCGCGGCGCCGAGGGCGACGAGATCGCTGGCCATCCGTCCGGCGCCGCCGCGCAAATTGTTGGGCCGCACCCACAGGCCGGTTTCATCCTGTCGGAAACCATTGAATTCCAGCGCCCACTGGGTGCGGCGCCAGCGGGTGCGCGGCAGGCTGGTCGGCTTGATGGCGGCGCAGACCCAGCTTCCGTCCCAGGCGATGCGTCGCCCTGGATGGCTGCGCCACACCGCCGCCCGTTCGCGCACCGGGTCCTCCACCACGCCCGCCGCGTAAATCCCGCGCCCGGCCGTGCTCAGCTTGCCCTCAGCCCGCAGCCGCGTCAGCGCCGTGCGCAACGCCAGATCGCTGAGCCCGAAGGCGCGCCCGATCTTGCGAATGTCGTTGGAGGACAGGGTGTCGCGCACGCCTGTGGTGAACAGGTCGAGCACCAGGGCGCGGGCCGAGATTTTCTCTTTGTTGCGATTGTTGACAGGATTGGACAAATTTAGCAACTTTCCTGAAGCCACATCCAGCTGACCCGCGGCGCCCTCGCAGAAAATCCGCTCATGCTGGAACGGATTTTTGATCGATCTGTCTGTTTTGTCGCGCTTTTCATATGTGAAGCGGCGCCGGTCCGCCTGAGCGCGCTCATCCGCTCCAGGCGCCTGCGCCACAGGGAGGAACCCATGTCCATCTATGCCCCCCGCACCCATCTCGCCACGCACGACGTCGCCAACCAGCCGCCGGAATTCGCTGACGTCAACCTTTATGCGATCGACACGCCGTTGCGCGAGGCGGTGGCGCGCGAGGCGGGGGCGTGGCTGGAGCAGCCGCTGCTGGCCCTGGGCGCCGACATGGGTTCGGAGCGGGTGCTGGAGCTGGGCGCCCTCGCCAACCGGTTTCCACCGGAGCTGGCGCAGTTCGACCGTTACGGCCGCCGCATCGACGAGGCGCGCTTCCATCCCGCCTATCATGAGCTGATGACGCTGGCGATGAAGCATGGCGTGCACGATCTGGCCTGGCGGACTGGGGAGCGCGGCCGCCACGCGGCCCACGCCGCGATGCTGGCGATCTTCACCCAGGCGGAAGCCGGCGTCATGTGCCCGGTCAACATGACCTACGCTTCAGTGCCGGCCCTGCGCACGACGCCGGAAGTGACCCAGCCCTGGCTCGATAAACTGATCGGCGGAGCCTATGACGCCAGGCTGCGGCCCCTCCAGGAGAAATCCGGCGTAACCATCGGCATGGCGATGACCGAAAAGCAGGGCGGCAGCGACGTGCGCGCCAATTCCACCCGCGCTTACCCGCTGGACGACGCCCGCCGCGCCTTCCGGCTGGTCGGCCACAAATGGTTCTGCTCGGCGCCCATGTGCGACGCCTTCCTCACCCTGGCCTACACCGATCGCGGCCTGTCATGCTTCCTCGTTCCGCGCGTCAGGCCGGACGGCGAGCGCAACACCATCCAGGTGATGCGCCTGAAGGACAAGCTCGGCAACAAGTCCAACGCCTCAAGCGAAATCGAGTATCATGACGCCTACGCCGAACTGCTCGGCGAGGAAGGGCGCGGCGTCAACGTCATCATCGACATGGTGCACCACACCCGCCTTGGCACCATCGCCGGAACCATCGGCATGATGCGCATGGCGCTGGCCCAGGCGCTGCATCACACCCGCAACCGCCGCGCTTTTCAGAAGACCCTCGCTGACCAGCCGGTGATGGAGGGCGTCCTGGCCGATCTGGCGCTGGAATATGAGGCGGCGGTGGCCCTGACCATGCGCGTCGCCCGCGCCTTCGACGCCACGGACGGGGAGGAAAAGGCCTTCGCCCGTCTCGCCGTGGCCGTCGGCAAATACTGGCTGACCAAGCGCAACGCAAATTTCGTCTACGAATGCATGGAGTGCCACGGCGGCGCCGGCTACGTGGAGGAAGGCATGATGCCGCGCCTGTACCGCGAGGCGCCGCTCAACGCCATCTGGGAAGGCTCCGGCAACGTCATCGCCCTCGACATCATGCGCACCCTGGCGCGCGAGCCAGCGGCGCTTGACGCATTCGCCGCCGAACTGGGTCGGGCGAGGGGCGTCAGCGCCGCGTTCGACAGCGCCAGCACCGATATGGTCGACCGGCTGCGCGCCGGCTCGCATGAGCGCGACGCTCGCATGAACGCCGAGCGCATGGCCCTGCTGCTTCAGGGCGCCGTGCTGCTGCAACACGCCCCGCACGCGGTGTCGGACGCCTTCATCGACACGCGCATCAATGGCGCCAGCGGTCGCACCTTTGGAGCGATTCCGGCCAGCGTCGACGTCCGCAGCATTCTGGCGCGCCACCCGTCGCTGTAAGCGAAGCCAGGCGTGACCAGGGCCATCGGCGCCCCCGCTGGCCGGCGCGTTTCCCGCCAGGGCTGACCACGCGCCTCACCGTCATGCCCGGGCTCGTCCCGGGCATCCACGCAAGCGACGCCCCCGCCGGTGTTCGCGGTTCACCCAGTCCTGACGCCGCAAGTCAGGGCGAAGTCAGCGCGGACAGGCGTCGCCGCGCTGAAACAAAAACGCATCCATAAAATAATACCCGGGAGGACAGTCAGATGCCCGAATTCACGACCCTGCGCATAGATCACGATCCGCACAATCCACGCATCGCCCGGCTGCTGCTCAACCGCCCCGAGCGGATGAACGCCATCAGCGACGCCATGCCGGGCGAAATCCGCGCGGCGGTGGCCTGGGCGGAGGCCGACGAGCAGACCCATGTCATCATCGTCGAGGGCGCTGGCAAGGGTTTCTGTGGCGGCTATGACCTCGCCAGCTCCGCCGAGCAGATGATCGAGCATCCATGCCAGCAGGAGAGTTATCCGTGGGATCCCATGGTGGACTACGCTTACATGAAGCGGAACACGGAGGATTTCATGAGCCTGTGGCGCTGCTCCAAGCCAACCATCGCCAGGGTGCATGGCGCGGCGGTGGCCGGCGGCACGGACATCGCCCTGTCGTGTGATCTGCTGGTCGTGGCCGACGACGCCCGCATTGGCTACATGCCGACCCGCGTCTGGGGCTGCCCGACCACGGCCATGTGGACCTACCGGCTTGGCCCCACCCGCGCCAAGCAGCTGATGTTCACCGGCGACATCATTTCCGGGGCCACCGCCGCTGAATGGGGCCTGGCCAACATGGCGGTTCCGGCGGCGGAGCTGGAAGCGGCGACCATCAGGCTGGCCGCGCGCATTGCCGGCGTGCCGAAAAGCCATCTGGCCATGCACAAGCTGGTGGTCAATCAGGTGATGCTGAACATGGGCCTGGAGCAGAGCCAGATGATGGCCACCCTGTTCGACGGCATAACGCGCCATAACCCGGAAGGTTTGTGGTTCCGCCGTTACGCCCAGCAACACGGCTTCAAGGACGCCATCGCCTGGCGCGACGGCGGCCAGCCCATCCCCGAGGGAGAAGAAGCCCGCGCCGCCATCCGCGAGCTGGACGCCCGGGCGGCCGGCAGCGCCGCCAGGACGCCGCCCGAAGCCCGCTGAACCTTCCGGTTCACGCCGCCGGTTCACGCCGCCGGCAACTTGCCCTTGCGTCGGGCGAACGCCTCCAGCTCCGCCCGCGCTTCCGGCGTGGCGAAGGCGTTGCAGAAATCCTCCACCGCCACGGCGATGCTGCGGCGGTAATCGAGATCGTTCTGGCGCATGAACGCCGCCCGCGCCATGGTGACGCCCCGCGCCGGCTTGCCCGCCAGCTCTTCGGCCAGCAACCCCGCCGCCGCGTCCAGCTCTCCGGCCGGAACAATGCGACTGACAAGGCCAAGTTCGCGCCCTTCCTGGGGCGTGAAGGAGCGGCCGGTGAACAGCAGCTCGAACGCCCGGTGCCGGCCGACGATGCGCGGCAGATGGGCGAAATGGATCGCCGGCGGCAGGCCCAGATCGATCTCGGGATAGCCCAGGGTGGCGTCATCGGCGGCGATGATGATGTCGCAGGAGATCGCCAGGGTCATGCCGCCGCCACGCGCCGTGCCGTTGACGACGGCGACCGAGGGCTTCCCCAGATTGTGCTGGACGTCATAAAGATTGATGTAAAGGTCCTGCAGGGTCTGGCGCACCTCGTCCGGCGAGGCGGTGAGCATCAGCGGCAGATCAAGCCCGGCCGAAAACCGTCCCGGAACGTCGCTGGCCAGCAGCACGACCCGCACGGCAGGGTCCGCCGAGGCGCGCTGCAACGCGCCAATAAGGCCCCTGAGCAGCGGTATGGTCAGGGCGTTGACCGGAGGGCGGGCCAGGGCGATGCGCGCCACGCCGTTGCTGACGCTGTAATTGACGTTGTCGGATCCGTTGCTCACGTCGTTTCTTCCTGTTCCGTTATTCTTGTGCTGGCCCGGCCAGACTGTCGGGCCGCCGCGCCGTCACGACAAGGGCTGGCGACGAAAAATGCGCGACAAACGCCCGCTGGCAAACACCCGCTGGCAGCAGGCGCTTGCCCGGCAAGGTGGATGACGCTGCTGGCTGGCGCGCATGGCAGGGGCCGGTATGCGCTTGCTGATCAGACAGGATTTCCGGCGCCCCTGAAAGCATTCAGCCAGCCCATGGCGCCCGAAGCCTTGTCCGCTCGGCGTTGATCGAAAGACGCTCCGGGCGCGGATTTGGTGGAAACGGCGCCCCTCAGGCCACCAGCAGCGACGCCGCCTGCGCCAGCGACACGGGCGCGTCGTCGAGCAGCAAACCGGTCGCTTCATCCTCCCAGCGCAGGGCGTCGAGAGAGGCCGGATCGGCGCGGCCAAGGCGATGCTCAAGCACGAACCTGGCCAGCAACAACCGTCGCGCGTCGCCACCCGCCGCCGCGCTGGCCAGGCCCTCGCTGACCATCAACGCGGCGGTTGTCGCGTGGTAGAGCTTGCCGGCGGCGACGCGGCAGAAGCGCTCGTTATCGGGATGACGGGCGACCTCTTCGGCGAAGCGGAAGGCTTCGCTTATGGCCCCCTCCAGCCGGGTGCGGAACTGGCCGGGCAGGCCAGGCGTCTGCGCCAGCCTGTCGTCCAGCTCATCGCGCAACGCCCCGTGCGCCGCGACCTTGCCGACAGCCCGCTGGATCGCATCCAGGGCGTTGATATTGCTGGTGCCTTCCCAGATCAGGCCAAGGTGGGCGTCGCGCACCAGGCGGGCGTTGGGCCAGTCCTCGATATAGCCGTTGCCGCCGCGCGCCTCCATGGCGCCGGTGGCCACCGTGACATTGTCGCGGCAGGCGCGATATTTGGCGATGGGCGTCAGCAGCCGCAGCGCCTTTTCCGGCGCGGTGGCGGCGTAGAGCAGGGCGGACAGCGCCTGTTCCGTCGGAACCATCAGCTTGAGCATCTGGCGACGCATCAGCGGGTGGTCGATCACCGCCCTGCCGAAGGCGTTGCGATGGCGCGCCGCCTGGAACGCCTCATTGAGGCAGCGCCGCATCATGCCGGCGGCGCGGGCCAGGTGAGAAACGCGGCTCGAATTGACCATGACCAGCATCTGCTTCAGGCCCTGGTCCAGTTCGCCAAGCTGATAGGCGACGGCGCCCTCAAACACGATTTCGCCGCTGGCCATGGTGCGGCTGCCGAGCTTGTCCTTCAGCCGCACGATCCGGTAGTCGTTGCGCGAACCGTCGGGCAGGGTTTTCGGCATCAGGAACAGGCCAAGCCCGCGCCCGCCGCTGCCGGCGCCCTCCGGCCGCGCCAGCAGAACCGCCAGTTCGGCGTCGACGTTGGAGCAGAACCACTTCTCGCCCCACAGCCGCCAGTGATCGCCATCGCGCACGGCGGTGAGGTCGCCGGCGCCGACATCGGAGCCGCCGGCTTTTTCCGTCATGAACTGGGCGCAGCGCAACAGCTCGCCCATGTCCTGGCTCCACATGCGGTCGAGGTAGCGCGCTTTCAGGTCGTCGCTGGCGAAACGGCGCACCAGTTCGGAGGAGCTGTCGGTGAGATTGACCGGACAGAGCAGGCCGAACTCGGCCTGGGCGAACAGATAATGGAACACATATTTGGCCACGGCCGGCATGCGCTCCGGCCAGCCCATGACGCCGCCGCGGTTGCACATGGCGTGCATGCCGAACTGTCCGAAGGCGATCTTCTCCATCTCGCGGTAGGCGGGATGGAACTCCAGCCATTCGTCGTCCCGCCCCCTGGCGTCGCGCGCATGCAGCACGGGCTGGTGGCGTTCGGCCGTTTCTGAAAGGTCGTGCAGCCGGTTGCCCGCCAGCTCGCCCAGCGCCGACAGGTGCGGCGTCAGGTGGGCCAGCAGCTTGTGGTCGATATACAGCGGCGCAAGCTGGCGCAGGCTGCCGTCGATATCGAAGAAATTGAGCCCGCGCGCGGTGGGAGCCAGCGCTTCGGAACGCCGGGCGCTCGCGGTTCGCGAGGCGAGGGCGCGCGGGGATGCGTGATGTGACGAGGGGGGAGCAGGCGCGTTCATGACGCCAGCTTAGGATCAATGCGCGGCGGCGGCCAAACGACTTGTTCGCCCCAGGTCTTGAGTTAAACTCAATTCATGTCGTGGCGACGATTGCCTCCCTTGCACGCCATCCGCGCCTTTGAGGCCGTGGCGCGCCATCTTTCGATGACCCGCGCCGCCGGCGAACTGGGGGTGACGCCGGGCGCCGTCAGCCGTCACATCCGGGCGCTGGAACAGCACATGGCGACGGCGCTGTTCGTGCGCCGCGCCTCCGGCCTTGTCCTCACGCCTGCTGGCGAAACCCTTGCGGAGGCTACCCGCGAGGGCCTGGATCGCATCGCCGACGCGGCCGGCGGCCTGAAGCTGCGGCGGTTCCGCCGCCTGGCCATTGGCGCCTACGGCTTCTTCGCCTCGCGCATGCTGCTGCCCCTGTGGCCGGCCCTGCGCGCCGCCCACCCGGATCTCGAAATTGATCTCCACACCAGCCTGAACCCGCTCGACCTGCTGCCTGGCCGCTTCGACGCGGTTATCGCCGTTTCCGACGCCGCCCCGCGCGCCGGTCTGGTCACCGTGCCGCTGGCCCCGATCCGCACGCTGCCGGTCTGCGCGCCTGAATGGCTGAAGCAGGGAGAAGTGGACTTCCAGGCCACGCCGCTGCTGCACGCCCGGGCGCGGCCGGACGACTGGCGGCGCTGGCTGGATCACGCCGGCTTCGGCGCCGTGTCCGCCCAGACCGGCGGCAGCTTCGAGAGCATCGGCATGGCCATCGAGGCGGCGGCGGCGGGCCTTGGCTGCGCCATGGCCATCGAGGCGCTGCTGCCGGTCGATCTCGCCACGCGCCGGATCGTCGTCGCCCATCCCCTCGTGCGACCGACGACCCGCTATTTCGTTCTGCAATATGACGCGCGCTTTGAAGGCGACGCAGCCGTCAGCGCCTTCGTCAGCTTCCTGCGCCAACGCCTGCCATCGTCCGGCCGGACGCGGGACGCCTGACAGGCCCGTTCAGGCCCGTTTGGCGGGGCGCGCGATGGCGCTGATCAGGCTGTCGGCGTCGCGCAGCAGGGCCGCCCGGTCACCGTATACCCGCTCCATCACCGCAAGCCCCCGGGTGAAGGTGACCACAAGCTCCGCCGCCCGGGCCGGCTCCAGACGCAGTTGCTGGCGAACGCCCGGCCGCGCCAGCGCTTCCGTCACAATGGCGGTGAGGTCGTCCAGCATCTGGCGAATGCGCGCCCGGATGGGCTGACGCGCCAGGCTGCCGTCGCCGGCGGTTCGCGTCGTCAGGCAACCGCGCGCCGTTTCCCCAACGAACATGCTGGTGATCACCGCCTCGAAGAAACGGCGCAGCATCTGGCCTGCGTCGTCGCCTTCCAGGCTGGCCCTGGCGCTGGCCAGAAAACGCCCGGCGTAACGGTCGTAGGCGCGCAGAAAGATGGCTTCCCGGTCGCCATAGGCGTTGTAGAGCGATCCGCGCTGCACGCCCGTCGCGTTCGCCAGATCAACCATTGACGTCGCCGCGACGCCCTGGCTCCAGAACAACGCCAGCGCGTCTTCCAGCATGGTGTCTTCGTCAAACTGCCTGACGCCTGCCAAACCGGCCTCCAGATGATTGTTGACATAGTTGTCAATAATGACATTCTTGTCAAAGATAGCAGGGCGCGGAGCCCGCCTCCAGCCCCCCCGGAGGGAACCAGGCGGGGCCGCGGGTGAGAAACGACCTTTCTGGTTTACCGGGTCCAGGCGGTATTGCGCGTGGCGCTTTTGACAGGCCGGCGTGGAGGCGGGGCGCAGGTCCTTCCAGAACGGCGGGGCGTCGGTGGCGGCCCGCCGCCATGAACGCAAGAACGCGAGCGCCATCAACGGGAGAACGCCCATGAGCCTTGACGTTACCGCAGGCAGCGCGGGCGCAACCATCAGCTTTCGCCGCCAGGTCCTGACGGCGCTGGGCCTGTCCGCCGGCGCCGCCGTCGCCCTTGGCCTGTCGCGTTTCGCCTATGGCCTGCTGCTGCCGCCCATGCGGGCCGATCTGGGCTGGACCTATATGGAGGCGGGGGCGCTCAACACGGCCAATGGCGCCGGCTATATCGGCGGCGCCCTTGTCGCCGCCGTTGCGGCGCGCAGGTGGGGGGCGGCGCGGACCTTCATCGCCGGTTATGCGGTCAGCGCGCTGGTTCTGTTGCTGACCGCCGCCACCGGCGATTTTCTGGCGCTGTTCGCCCTGCGCACGCTGGGCGGCTTTTCCACGGCGTTCACATTCATCCTCGGCGCGGCGCTGACATCGGCCATCTGCCCGGCGGAAAGTCCCCGCCGGCGCGGCCTGCTGGTCGGGCTCTATGTGGCGGGCGTCAGCATCGCCGTATTGCTATCCGGCGCGGTGGTTCCGTTCATTCTCCAGGAAGGGGCGCAGCGCTGGCCCCAGGCCTGGGCGGCGCTGGGCCTCATGGGGGTGATTGGCCTGCCTTTCGCCTGGGCCGCCGCGCGCCGCGTCCATGAGCCGCCGGGCGGGGCGGCGGCGACGCTGGACAGGCGCCAGTTACGCCAGCTGGCGCCCACCATCGCTGGCTATGGCCTCTTTGGCGCCGGTTACGTCGGTTACATGACATTCATCATGGTGCTGTTGCAGAGCCAGGGCGGCGGCGATGGCCAGATGATCTGGTTCTGGTTCGTGCTGGGCGCGGTTTCAGCGGTGTCGAATCTCGTGTGGGGCCGGGTGCTCGGCGCCTTCGATGACGGGCGCGGGCCGGCGCTGGTGTTCGCCATCGCCATGATCGGCGCCCTGCCGGTGCTGCTGCATCCCGGGCCGGCGGCAATGTTCCTGTCGGCCATCATATTCGGCGGCAGCTTCATGGCCGGTCCGTCGTCCATCACCATCGTGGTCCAGCGTCAGCTGCCGCCCGAATCCTGGACGGCGGCGATCTCGTTGCTCACGGTGGCCTTCGCTTTCGGTCAGGCCGTCGGGCCGCTCATGGGCGGCGCCATTTCAGACGCCGCCGGCGCTGTCGCGGCCGGGTTCTGGGTCACGCCCATCCTGCTCGGGGTCGCCGCCTGCGCCAACCTGTTGCAGCGCCCGCCCGCCAGACCCTGAGGCCGATGGCCCCACTGTCCGCATCAGCCCGCCGCATCAGCCCGCCGGATGGGGCGCGTGGATCATCAGCCCATTGACCACAAGCTCCGACACCTCCCGGGCGTAGCGGCGCACGAGCGCGTGGCTCAGGGCCCCGTCGCCAAGAACGGTGCGCCGGGACTGCCCGGAGGAGAATACGTGCCCGCAGGCGCCGTCGATGGCGAAACCAATCAGGCCGGGATCGACAGGGCGGAACGCGCCCTGCGCCACGCCCTCGGCAATAATCGCCCGTCGCGCCGCGGCGACTGGCTGGACCAGGGTTTCCGCCACCCGGGCGGAAACTTCGGGCGAGCCTTCGCGCAGCAGCTTTTGCAGCAGGCGGTGCAGGTAAGGGCGGGCGTAATAAGTCTCGATGAGGCCCCGGACATGGGCGGTGATCTTCGCGGCCGGCGTGATGTCCGCCGCCAGCAGGCGCGCCAGATGGGCGGTCGCCTGTTCGGCGTCGGCCTCGACAATGGCCAGCATCAGCCCCTCGCGGCTGCCAAAATAGTAGCTGACGAGCGCGACATTGGAGCCGGCCCGCTCCGAGATGTCGGCCAGCGACACTTCAAGCACGCCGCGTTCGGTCATCAATGCCCGCGCCGCCGCGACGATGCGTTGCGGCGTTTGCTGCAACTGGGTGGAAGCAGGCTTCATCTGTTACCCGTCGGTTCACGCATCTCCTGCAGCGAGGCAGGCGCCGTCCTGTCTCATACCCCAGGCGGCGCCGGTGCGTCACCACGGCGGCGCGCGGCTGCCGTTCAGCATTTCGGCGCAGGCGCGAAAAGCCGGCGTGGCCGGCCTGCCAGCGCGGGTTCCTGCCCGGAAACCCGCGCTGGGCGCGGGCCGGTCAGGTCGCGGTCCGCGCGCGCACGCTTTGGGTATGCGCGCCGAGCTGCGGAGCCGGGCGCCCTTCGGAAGCCAGTGGCTCCGCAAAGCGCACCGGGTGCTTCATGGCGAAATACGCTCCCTCCACCGGATGTTCCTGGCGGGAGAAGAACGCCGTCTGCGCCAGATGGGCGTCATTCATGATGTCGCCGATATCGCGCGCGGCCTGGGCGGGGATTTGCGCCGTGCGGCATATCTCCAGCAGCTCCCCGGTCGTGAACCCGGCGGTGAGCCGCGCCAGCTCGCGATACAGCAGCGCCAGGTTGGCGCCGCGCAGCTTGCGGGTGGCGAAGCGTTCGTCATCCAGGAAGCCTGGATTGCCCAGCGCGTTGAAAACCGTGAACCAGGCTTCGTCCGTATAGGGCACGATGCTGATGTAGCCGTCGCGGGTTGGAAACGGCTGCCGGTCGGGATCGATCTGCCGGAAGTAGCCGACAGGCCCGTTTGGCGGATCGAAGGCGAGGCCGCCGAGATGCTCGATGAGCATGAAATGGGAGAAGGACTCGAACATGGGAATTTCGACCTTCTGCCCCTCGCCGGTGCGCAGCCGGTGAATGATGGCGGCGAGCACCCCATACACCGCGTGCAGGCCGGCGACCTTGTCGGCGATCAGCGACGGCAGGTAACGGGCGCGCGGGTTTCCGTCGACCCGCGGCAGCAGGCTGGCGGTTCCGGTCGCCGCCTGGATCACGTCGTCATAGGCCTGCAGGTCCGCATAGGGACCGTCCTGGCCAAAGCCGACGCAATGGGCGTAGACGATGGCCGGGTTGGCGGCGCGAACCGTTTCGTAGTCCAGTCCCAGACGCTCCATGGCCTTGCCGCGCACATTGCAGACGAACACGTCCGCTTCCCTGAGCAGGGCGTTCATGCAGGCAAGATCATCCGGGTCCTTGAGGTTGAGCGTGGCCGATTGCTTGCCGCGATTGATGGCGTGAAAGCCAGGGCTCATGCCGGGCGTCGTTTTCGCCTTGCCGGACCAGCGAAAGCTGTCCCCGCCCGCCGGGTTTTCGATCTTGATGACCTCGGCGCCCAGCTCCGCGAGAATATGCGTGCAGTAGGGGCCAAACACCACGCTTGTCAGGTCAACGACCTTGACGCCCGCCAGCATCGGCTGGCCGTCCGCCGGGCCGATCATGAGCCGCTCCATTGGGGTTTGCGCTTCTCCGCGAAAGCGGCGACGCCTTCACAGAAATCCCGGGTCCGCATCAGGCGGCCGAAAATACGGCCGTTCGCTTCCATCGCCTTTTCAAGCGATTCCAGTTCTTCAAACCGGTTCAACGCCTCCTTCGAGGCGCGGATCGCCGAAGGCGAATTCTCCAGAAGCCGGGCGGCGAGGGCGCGCGCCGCCGTCATGGCCTGGCCGTCCTCCACCTTTTGGTTAATGATCCCAAGGGCTTCCGCCTCGGTAGCGTCGAAGTGGCGGCCGGTGAGGATCAGCTCCATCGCCGCCTTGCGGCCGATTTGCCGGGTCAGGCGCTGCACGCCGCCCGCGGCTGCGTAAAGGCCAACCTTCACTTCCGGCAGGGCGAACCGCGCCTTGCCGTCGGCCACCGCCAGATCACAGGCGAGAACGATTTCCAGGCCGCCGCCCATGGCGACGCCATTGACCGCCGCGATCACCGGCTTGGTGCGGTCGAAGCGCGAACACAGGCCGGCGAAGCCTGTGGGGGGCATCGACATGTCGCCGCCCCTGGCCGTGACCTTCAGGTCGTTGCCGCTGCAGAACGCCCGGTCGCCGGCGCCGGTGATGAGGCCGACCCACAGGTCGGGATCGCGCTCGAATTCATCCCATATTTCATGCAGTTCAAAGTGAACCGCGCTGTGCAGGGCGTTCATCGCGTCGGGGCGGTTCAGCGTCACCTCGAGCACATGGCCGTCGCGGCGAACGCACACGTGTTCAAAGCGCCGCTCCGGCAGGCCGCCGGCCGGGGCGGGCTCGCACAGGCGGTGGGACGGCGCAATGAAATTGACGCCGTTCTCATGGACGACGCGCACCTTCTGGCCGACAGGATCGGCCGCGTGCAGGCTGTGCAGGGTCGGGCGATGCCCCGTGCGGACGCGGGCGAGGATGCGCCCCTCACTGTTGGCGGCGATGACATATCCACGGGACGGCTGGCCCTTTTGCCAGGTCACCGTATAGGCCTCGACGGTTGCTTCCGTTGCCTCCGCCAGCAGGCGGGGCGCGGGCGCGGCGTCGATGCGAGCCTGCAAATCGTCGGCGACGTCGCCGCCCTGACGCGGACGCCAGCCGTCCGGCGGGGTGGTGGAATAAACGCCCGCCGCTTCCTTGGAGAGGAAGCCGCCGTTGGCCAGCACCAGGCCCCATGTACCGGGCGCCGCCCGCATCCGCTCCGCCATCGTGGCGATGGCGTGCATGGAATAGTTGTTGCCGGCGCCGCCGAAGAACGGCAGGCCGCCGGTGACCGTGCAGGGCGTGCTGCGCCAGTCGAGACCAAGAATTTCAGCGGCGATCAGCACGGCGCAGGGAAAGCAGCTGTACAGGTCGAACTGGCTGATGTCGGCGGTGGTTTTGCCGGCCATGTCCAGCGCGCCGCGCAGCGCCGCTTCCATGGCGCGCGAACGCGACAGGTCCGGCCGCTCCGTGATCAGCCGGTCCTTCGCGGCGGCGTAGCCGTGCAGGAACACCCATTTCGACGGATCTGTTCCCGCCGCGCGCGCGGCGCCGACCGAGGTCAGAATGAGGGCGGCGCCCTGGTTCACCGCATCCTGCGCCACATGCCATTTCAGGTATGGATCGGCGATGCGGTAATTGGCGGCGCTTTCCGTGGCGAGGAAGGCGCGGTCGCGGGCCTCGGGGAATTGCGCGTAAGGGTTCTGCGCCGCCACGGCGGAGAACCCCTCCAGAAGCTCCGACATCAGATCGACATAAGCCGTCTGGTCGAGGCCAAGACGGTTGCGCAGGGCGTGCTCGAACACCGTGTAGCTCTGGGTCGGCATGCCAAGGCCGTTGGCGATCTCGTATTCGGACAACAGCGTCGGTCCAAAGCCGCGATCCTCCAGCGGCCCGTCGACGCCATGCGACCAGTCCAGCCTTGCCCTGTTCTTGAGCGCCAGCTTGAGGGCGGAGATCGCTTCCGATCCTGCGAGCAGCACGGCGCGGGCTTCGCCAGCGAAGATGGCCCCGGCGGCCTCGTTGACCAGCGCCTGCGGCTGGTCGCCCCCGACCACCGAATAGACGCAGCGGGCTGGCGCAAGCCCAAGTTCCGCCGCCAGCGTCGCCGGCGGGTTGGCGCAGCGGCCAAGCGGATGGCGCGCGCTGCGCATCGAGTCATGATTGGCGCGCACGACGAAAACGCTGTCGATCAGGGCGGCAAGGGCTGCGGCCGCGCCGCTGTCAGCCAGGGCGGCCCTGGCGGCGTCCGCCTGCAGGCCCAGCGGGCTGGGCGCGGCTGCGACGTCCTTGCCGTCCCAGTGGCGAACGATCTGGCCAACGCCGACCAGCACCGGAGTACGGGGATCTGTTTCCAACATGGCCGGCTCTGTCTCCTCACGCGCTTTAAATATCTGTTCATGCGCGATTAAATGACTGTTTAATATCCGTCAATGCGCAGCGCCCAGACGCCGCAGCCAGGGGAGGCGCAGCGTTGATGCAAAGGGCGACGCAAAGGGGCGATGCAAGAGGGCGATGAAGCAGAAGGTTGGCGCACCGGACGAGGCCCCGGCGACGTCCACCGCGCGCCGGCGCCGGGCGCGTATCCGCCCGGGCAAGCTTCAGGAGGCGACCGTGGCGACGCGGCTCTGTTCGTCGTGGGCGTCGGCCGGCGGCGCCAGGGGGAGCGTGACCGTCACCGTGGTTCCGGCGCCGGCGACGCTGTCGATATGCAGTCGTCCATGGTGCGCCGCGATGATTCTGGAGACCAGGGACAGCCCGAGGCCCGAGCCTTCCGTGTTGACGGCGTTGGAGCCGCGCACGGCGCGGGCGGTGACGGCGCCGATTTCGCCGGCGGGGATGCCGACGCCCTGATCGCGTACGGCGATGATCGCATCCGTGTCTGTCGCGTCGCAACTCAGGGTGACTGGCGGCGCCCCGCTGGCGACAGAGTACTTCACGGCGTTTTCCAGCAGATTGATCAGCGCCAGCTCCAGCATTTCCGCGTCGGCGCGGATATTTGCCCGCCGCGCCGCCGGCGTCATGTCCAGATTGATGCGCCCGGTCAGCATGTCAGCGGCCCGTGTGGCCGCGGTCGCGACCACCCCGGACAGCAGGTGATCGCGCAACTGCGGTTCGAAAGCGGGGCCGTGCAGGCGGCTGCGCGCCACATTGACTTCCAGCGTCTCCACCAGACGCACGACGCCGCGCCGCACCCGGTCCAGCCGCTCCCGGTTGGCCGCGTCCTCCGGCGGCAGGCTGAGGCCGATGCTGTCCACGTTGGACCGGATCACCGCCAGCGGCGTGCGGTATTGATGCGAGATCACCTCCATGAACCGCACCTGGCGCTCCTGGGATTCCAGCTCGGCCCGCAGGGCGTCCTCCGCCATCCGCTTGGCTTCCGCCAGCTCGGACGTGCGGGTTTCCACCAGAAGGCCGGCGCGACGCTCCGCCGCCCGGGCGGCGTGCAGCGCCTGTTCGCGCATCAGTTTGTTCAGCGCCTCGGCGGCGCGCAGGCGCACCGCCAGCGAGCCCGTGAGCAGCAGCGTATGCACCAGGCAGCTGACGGCGTAGGCGTGCGCCACCCAGTTTGGCAGGGACAGCATGCCGGTGCGCTGCACCATGGTGAGGATCAGGCCGCACCACAGGATGGTGTAGGCGGCGGCGCGCAGGCGGGTGCCGGAGGCGTTGCGGTCGATGCCGACGATGCCCATGACCATGGCCAGGGTCGACAGGGCGGTGATGACCAGATAACCCGGCCCGGCGAACTCGGGATGAATGTCGGCGAGCGCGAAGCCGACGCCGGCCAGCCCCATGCAGGCGAGGCCCTGGAATATCCGGTTGATGAACGGATGGCGGCGCGGCAGCTCCAGGATGCTCGCCCCGGCGATGCCGCTGGCGAACAGGCCCAGCCAGACCGATCCGCCCGTGAACCAGTCGTTGCCGCGCCCGCCGTCGGGAAACAGCCACAGGCGCGACACCCCCAGATTTCCCATGTAAACCATCATGGCCACGCAGGTGCTGAAGGCCAGCAGAATGTAGAACGGTTTGCGATCAAACAGGAAAAACACCACCTGGATCGCCGCCAGCACCGCCATGCCGCCAAACCAGAAACCGGACAGCAGGGCGCCGGTGGTGACGCGCCGGGTGTGATCCGCGTGCGCATAGAGCGAGGCGGTGATGGAGAGGGCGGAATGGCCGCTGGCGATGCGGACCAGCGCCAGGGTCTCCTGGCCAGGCGTCAGGGTGAGGGGAACCACGTTCTCGAGCCCCGATACGGAGTCCGCCGGCAGAGGGCGGTGGTCGCCCATGGCGTAACGGGTAAAATCCGCCGGCGTCAGATCTGGCCTGTTCCGCGCGACATACACGTCGATTTCATCGACAAAGTTCGGCGCCAGCGACAGCAGCGCCTCGCGGGCGCCAGGTTCGCCGGCTGGCGCGGTCATGACAATGCGCAGCCAGGCTGTCTTGCGCGTATAGCCAAGGTTGACGCTGGAGCCCCGCGCCGTCTGGAACCGTTGCGGGCTGGCGAGCGCCTGCGCCAGCGTCAACGTTCCCTGCGGATCAACGAGAACGCCGACGCGGCCGGCCAGCGACAGGCCGTCGCCTGGTGGGGAGACGGTTTGCCCACGGCGCGCGACGCCGGTCACCAGCGCGAGCAGCAGCACCAGCAGGGCCACGGCCAGGGCCGTCAGCGCCGCCGCCCGCTTCCAGCCGGCGCGCACCGCGCCAGGATGGCGTTTGGCCATTTCCGTTTGGCCCGTCATGAGGTTGGACGCCTTCCCGAAAGTTGTCTGGTATAAAAGATGCAGCTTAACGGGAGTCGGGGGGCCCGGTTTATGCGGTCTGCCATCTCCGTTCCGGGATTGCACAGCTAATGCAAAATGCGTCGCCAGACGAACCGCCCGTTCGCACGCTTCTGGTTGAAGACGACGCCGACCTGCGCCAGGGCCTGGCCGACTATCTCAGGCTCAGCGGCGTCCATGTCACCGAGGCGGGTTCGGGCGTCGGTTTTTACCGGGCCCTGCGCGGCGGCGATTTCGACGTCGCCATCGTGGACATCAACCTTCCGGATGTGAGCGGCTTTGAACTGGCGCGGGATCTGGCGCCGGAGCGGGGCGTCGGCGTCATCATGCTCACGGCCCGGACCGGTCGCGACGACCGGATGCGCGGCTACGCGGAAGGGGCCGACATCTACCTGACAAAGCCGGTGGACAGCGAGGAGCTGCTGCATGTGACGCGCAACCTCGCGCGCCGCGTGCGCCACGCCCGGGCGTCGCAGCAGGAGGCCGCGGACGATGCGCGCCCGGACGGCTGGCGCATCGACGCCGGGCGCCAGCAACTGATATCCCCGGACGGCGTCGCCATCCCGCTCTCCGGGCGGGAGTTGATGCTGCTCGAACGGATGGCCGAAGCCGGCGGCGACACCGTTCCACGGCTCGCCCTGGCCCAGCGCCTTGGATATGGCGACGTCAGCGCCGAAAGCCGGAGCCTGGACGCCGTGCTGCGCCGTTTGCGCCAGAAATCCGCCGATTGCGGCGTCGAGCTGCCACTACGGGCGGTGCATGCGGTGGGCCTGCGTTTCATGGGCCGCCTGCACCTGGCCTGATCATTGAGCCAGGCAATTGGCTACGTGGTTTTCCATCTGCCATGCGCGATGTGCATATCTTGATGAAAACCTGTTGATGAGCCTTGCCGCACGGCGCGTTTACGCCACTAATTGTGGTTTGCAGCCAAGGCAACGCTGGCGCAGTTTGCGCAGGCCGGCCTTTGCCCCAATGCCTTCCGCTGCGCTGAACGGTGAACGACATGGCGAGGCGCACGATTGAGCATCTCCTGCGGGAGCTTGAGACGCTGACAGCCGACGCCCCCGATACGGACGGGATTGTCCTGAAGATCGTGGAGTCGCTGAAGCGCTTCAGAACCCTGCGTGAAATGGAGCAGCCGTTAACTGACCCCGAGTGGCACGGCATTCTTCTGAGCGCGCGGGATCTGCTGAATGCGCGCATGCCCCACGCCGACATTGTGCGGGAGGTCATCGCGCGCGAAATTGGCATGGCCGACGCCGGTTGACCCTGGCTGGCGTCAATTACCCGGTCAACGTCAATATCCGGCCGTTTTGGCGGGCCCAGGCGCCATCGCCGGGCCAAGGCGCGCCATCGCGTGGTCCGTCAGTCCGCCATTGCGCCAGCCACGGCGGCTGCATGCGGGAACATCCTTCGGGGGAACCGGGTTTTTGTCTCAGACATGAAGGAGATGGGACCATGCCCGCCAAATCAGCCGCCCAACAGAAAGCCGCCGGCGCGGCGCTCGCCGCCAAACGCGGCGATCTGAAGAAAAGCGCGCTTCGCGGCGCTTCGAAATCGATGGAAAAATCGATGAGCGAACGGGAGCTGGAAAAAATGGCCTCGACCAGCCGCAAGGGCAAGCCGGAGCACGTTTCCAGGCACTGAGAGCATCCTGAAAGGCCACGCCCGCTCTTCGTGAGGGAAGCGCGACCAGCGGACAGGACGCGCATTCCAGGGCGCCGGAGCATGTCAGCGGGACAGCGCCCGCGGCGCCCGGCGGCAAACGCCGCCTGGCGCGGTGGTCCGTTACCGGCGCCGGTGCGAAGCGTGGAAGGGGCCAGCGCTCCGCAGATTTGCGATCAGTCGTCAAAGCCGACGAATGTCGTGGCTTCATCCACTGACTTGCGCCGCGACACCACCGCGTTCGCGGGGAAGCTGTGATCCGGATAGCCCATGGCGATGCACATCATGATCACCTGATCGTCGGCGATCCCGGCGTGTTCGCGCACCACCGGCGACTGCATGATGCCCTGACTGTTGATGACGCAGCCGAGCCCCCGCGCCCAGGCGGCGTTCACCAGGGCGTTGGCGACGGCGCCGCAGTCGAACGGAGCGATGTCACTGCCGTGCACCGTCCGGTCGTAGGTAATGACGATCGACACCGGCGCGTCGAACTGGCGGAAGCCGCGCATCACCCAGTCCAGACGCTTTTCCTTGTCATGACGTTCAATGCCCATGGCGCCGAAAAGCTGTTTGGCGATGTCGATCTGCCGCGCGCGGTGCGCCGGATCCGACTCGTCGCGCATGCGGAATTCGCGCGAGTGAGGCACGCCCGCCAGATTGCGCTCGGTGTTGCCCGCGCGGATGCGGTCAAGCGGCGCGCCAGTCAGCACGTAAAAATTCCAGGACTGGGTGTTGTGCGAGGAGGGCGCGCGCATGGCGATCTCTATGATCTCGCGGATCAGTTGTTTCGGAACCGGATCGGGCCTGTAACCGCGAATGCTGCGGCGGCCGCGCACCACGTCCTCGTAGCTTGCCCCCTGCTGGACCGGCGATGTCATGGGCTCTCCCTCATCGTGCGTGCGGTCGCCCGGCCAGGTGAGCCCTGCGCGTGGCGACGTTTGAGCGTGGCCACGTCTGGGCGTGGCGATTTTCGATCGACATTCAACTGTATGGAAGCGGAAATCTCCAGCGCCTGACCAATGCGCCTGGAGATCGTCGCATCTGGCGACGCGCCTTGCTGGCAGGCGTCTGGCTGACGCCGCATGGCGCGTCCTGATGGCGTTCAGACCGCCGCGCCGGGCGTCTGGTCCTCAAAATTGGTGCGACCGCCCGCCACCATGCCGCCGTCGACAACGAGATCGTGACAGTTGACGAAGGCGCCTTCGTCCGACGCCAGGAACAGCGCCGCCGTGGCGATGTCGTGCGGCGTCCCCGAGCGGCCCAACGGCGTCGCCCGGGCGAGATTCTGCGTCAACTTGCGCATTTTCGCATCGGAATGGGCCGGATCAAGGCTGGTGGCCGCCTGCGACCCGCCAAAGAAAATCGGCGTGGCGACCGCGCCAGGCGAAATGCTGTTCACGGTGACGCCGAAGGGGCCAAGCTCCAGGCCAGCCATTTCCGTGGCGCGGCGCACCCCCGCCTTGGCGATGGAATACAGATAACCGCCCATGTGGCCGCGGAGGGCGGCGATGGAGGCGTTGTTGATGATGGCGCCGCGCCCCTGCGCCTTCATGATCGGCGCCGCATGGCGGATGCCAAACAGCACGCTGCCCAGCAGCAGATCCATGGCGTGATGATAATCATCGGCGGTGATGGTGTCGGCATTGCCCCGGGTTGGGCCGCCCGCGTTGGAAAACAGGCAGTCCAGCCGGCCAAAACGCTCCGCCGTCGCTTCGATCGCCCGTTTCACGTCCGCCTCATGCATCACATCGGTGGCGATGAATGCGGCGTTGCCCCCAAGCTCGGCGGCAAGCGCCGCGCCCTTTTCGGCGTTGCGGCCGGCGATCATGACCTTTGCCCCTTCAGCGACGAACAGCCTGACAGTGGCCTCGCCAATGCCGCTGGTGCCTCCGGTGATCAGCGCCGCCCGGCCCGTGAGACGATCTCCCATACGCTTCCTCCCATTTAACGTTTTGAATATTTGCGAAATTCTCGACCCGGCCCGACGCGAGACGCAAGCGGGCCAACATCGCTTTGAGTCAACTAGTGCATTCTTGGGAAAAGTGGAGCCCACTTTTCGTGCGGAAACTGCGTCAAACCAGGGAAACCGGGCATTTTGGACCGGGCATTTTGGGGGATTGGGTCGGGCCAGAAGGCTCCGGTTGTCCGCCGCCGGGCAAACCCTGCCGGGAAAACCCGTTCGAAGGGCAGGGCCAGCGCGCCGCGTCATGTGTCGCGGCGCACATACGAACGAAGGTTGGGGCCGTATGGTGCAGTCATGAAGCGCAGGGGAGAGACCCGGCGCTTCGGGGGCCGAAAGGTCCCACTCCAGCGAGACCTCCCTGAAATTGGCCGCCCCCAAAAAGGCGGCCTTCTTTTTTATGCGTCCCGTTTCTCAGAACAGGGTCGCCAGATCGGCGCGCTCGAAGTTTTTAAGCTCGCTGGTGCGGCCGTCGCGAATTTTCAGCACCCATTCCGGATCAGAAATCAGCGCCCGGCCGACGCCGACCAGGTCGAACTCTCCCGCCTCCAGGCGGCGCAGCAGGCCGTCGAGCGAGGCGGGCTTCGAGCCCTCGCCGGCGAAGGCGGCGATGAATTCGCCGCTGAGGCCGACGGAGCCCACGGTGATTGTCACCTTGCCAGTGAGTTTCTTGGCCCAGCCGGCGAAGTTCAGGTCGGAGCCCTCGAACTCCGGCTCCCAGAAGCGGCGCTGCGAGCAATGGAAGACATCAACGCCGGCCTCGGCCAGCGGCTCCAGCCAGGCGCGCATTTCCTCGGGATTGTGGGCGATGCGCGCGTCATAATCCTGCTGTTTCCACTGCGACAGACGCAGGATCAGCGGAACGTCCGGGCCAATGGCCGCGCGCGTCTGCCGCACGATCTCCGCCGCGAAGCGGGCGCGCTCGGGAATGCCGGCGCCGCCCCAGACGTCCTCGCGCTCATTGGTGCCGCGCCACAGGAACTGGTCGATCAGATATCCGTGCGCCCCGTGCAGCTCCACCGCGTCGAAGCCAATCTCCTTCGCGGCCCCGGCGGCGCGACCGAATGCGTGCAGCGTGTCGGTGATCGCCTCTTCCGTCATGGGCTCGGTAAAGCGCTTGCCTGGTCGCGACAGGCCGGAAGGCGCATCCACCGGTTGCGGATTCCAGGCAGGGTCGCGGCCGCGCGCCGCGCCCACGTGCCAAAGCTGCGGCGCGATCAGGCCGCCGGCGGCGTGCACCTCGTCAACCACATGGCGCCACGCCGGCAGGGCGTCGCCAAAGAAATCCGGCACATTGGGATCGTTCTTCGCCGCCGGCCGCTCGACCACCGTGCCTTCGGTGACAATCAGGCCCACGTCAGCCGCCGCCCGCCGGCGATAATAGGCGGCCACGTCGGCGGTCGGCACGCCTTTGGGCGAGAATGACCGGGTCATGGGCGCCATGACGATGCGATTTTTCAGGTGAAGCCCCCCGAGATCGAAGGGCTGGAACAGGGCGTCTGCGGACAAGGTCGTCTCCGTGTCGTGGGCGCGATGCGGACATGCGCCAGAACGTCAGACATAAGTCCCGGTCCGTGCGTTTATCAATCGGGTAAATTTATCTCCCGGCAACAGCCCCGTTCGCCCCATGTCATGGGGCGGAGCGGAACCGGCGCTGGACCAGCGAAAGCGATGGGATCGTGGCTCCGGTTCAGGCCTGGCCGCCGGCTTCGGCCTCATGCGGCATGGCGTCGAGCCATTGCACCATCGCTTCTGGCCGCTCCACGTCGAACACCTGACGTTGCGCCAGCGCATTGGCGATCACGGCGCTGCGCCACGCCATCAGACTCAGCTGCGGCTCGGCGATGCCGTGGCTGAGCAGGCCGGCGTTGAGGGCGAAGATGCGGGCGCTGGCGGGGCCATCCCAGCGCACGGCGAAATCAGGCCCGGGTCGCGGCCGGCCGCTGCGATCGAGATCGATGCGGCCGGCCAGCGGCGCGAGGCATGGCGGCAATTCATAACGGTAGCCGGTGGCCAGAACCAGAATGTCGGCCTTGCGGATATCCACCTGGCCGTCCATGCCGTTGCGCATGATCAGCTGGCAACCGTTGTCCCTTGGCTCGGCGTTGATCACTTCCCGGTGCGGCAGCAGGTCAGCGGAAGGGCCGCCGCTTTCCAGGTGCCGCAGCACATACAGCCGGCGGTAGATCGCCGCGAGGGTTTCCGCCGAAACCCCGTCGCCGGCCAGCTTCTCGCGCTCCACCGTGGTGTGGCGGCGCGCCTCTGGCAGCGAATGGAAGCTGGCCACATAGGGCGGGGTGAACAGCTCATTGGTGAAGGGGGTTTCGTCCAGCGGCAGAAAGTTCGGCCGCATGCTGATCCAGTCCACATGGGCCGGCGCTCCGGCGCCGCGACCGAGCAGGTTGAGCACAATCTCCGCGCCACTCTGGCCGCCGCCGATCACCGCCACCCGTTTGCCGGCGCAACGGTCGAGCTCAAAGGCGGCGCGCGATGAGTGGAAAGCGGCGCCCGGGCGAAGCCGCTCAATGAAATCAGGCGTCGCTGGTTTCAGCCCGACGCCGAGGGCGAGATTGCGGGCGCTGAACGTTTCATTATCCAGACGGACGGCGAAGGCGTAGCCATCGAAATCCACCTCCCGCACCTGCGCGCCGAACTGAAGACCCGGAAGCCCGGCGGCCACCCAGGCCAGATAGCTGGCGAACTCCTGGCGCGGGATCCCCGGGAAGTCGGCGTTGAGGAAGGCGTAGAAGCGCCGGTTCGCCACCAGATACGACAGGAAGCTCCACGGGCTGACCGGATGTGTGGCGCTGACCAGATCCTTCAGGAACGAGGTTTGCAGGGTCACGTCCGGCAGCATCATCCCGGGATGCCAGGAAAAGCTGGCGCTCTGGTCGAAAAACCTGGCCTGAAGCTCGTCGACGGCGTCGAGATGGGCGGCGAGGCTCAGGTTGAACGGGCCAATGCCGACGCCCGCCAGATCGAGGGGAGAGCGATGCGCCTGGTGTTGCTTCATCATGGATGTGCTCCAGCAAGGTCGGGACGTCCCGGGGGATGGGCCCGGGCGGCGAGATGGACCGGATTGTCGAGATCGCCGCCAAGGCCGGGGCTCGGCCGGCGGCTGGCGTCGCCATAGCCAACGGCCAGCCGGACGCGGTTGATGCAGATGCGCGGGACCTTCGGCGTGAACAGATCGAACAGCGTGAAACGGTCGGCCATTCCAGGCTGGCTGGCCTGGTAGCTGCGCAGCCGTCCGGCGAGAACCGCGTAGAACGCCATTTCACCAATGACCCCGTCGCCGGCGAGGGCGTCGGAGAGAAAGCGCAGCACGCTGGCGAAATGGCCGGTTTGCAGATGTTGCAGCAGATGCGGCGCCGGGCGGCGCAGCAGCGTTTCCCTGATCCCCTCCGGCATGTCGGCGGCTTCGGGAAAATCGGCGTCGATGAGATCGACGTCGCCCTGCAGATCCTTGATCGCCACGCCGCAGGGCGTGGAGTCTTGCAGGATGAGGGTAAGGTTCTGGCCGTGCGCGATGAAGCCGACGCCATAACGGCAGAGAAAATGGTAGAGCGGAACCGCCACCACATCGAACAGGCGCGCCAGCCAGGTTTCGGCCGCAAGGCCAGAGCGGGCGATGAGGGCGGCGGCCAGGGATCGCCCGGCCGGCGTGGTTTTCAGCAGGGCCCCGAACATCATGGCGCCCTGGCCGTCCCGCAGGCGGCTTTCCACCGCCTCGCGCCAGATCACCCCGAGCATTTCGCGAAACTGGTAGGGCGCATCGGCGATGCGCTCATAGACGGGGTGGGGATAGAACGCCCCGGCGGGCTCCCGCAGCACGATGACGTTGGCGAGCACGGGATCGGCGGCGGCCTTTTCCGCCAGCCAGGCGGAGAAAGCCGGGCCAATCGCCATGTATTTGCCGGGCACGCCGCGCCAGGCCGAGGTGTTCAGAATGGTCAGCGCCAGCTTCAGGTGCGGGGCTGTCGGACGGTTGGCGTTGGCGAGGGTGCGCAGGGATTGCAGCGCCAGATAGCCGTCGCCGAAAATGCCGAGCGGGATCAACCGCCGCGCCGCGATTTCTCCGGCGAACTGGATGGCGATCATGTGCTCCCACTGCCAGGGATGCACTGGCAGCAGCAGGTATCGCGCCCGGTCAACCCCCAGCCGTCGCAACGCCGCTTCCAGCCGCGCCCGTTCCGCGCCATCGCATGAGGCGTCGAGCAGACTGTCCTCGTTCCAGCCGTCGCCGGCGCTGAAGCGGCAGGCGGCGCGGTCCGCCGCCACCCACATCAGCCGGATGTCCTGGCGAAACTCCGGGGCGAACGCCGCGGCGTCGGCGGCGCCCCAGCCAATGCGCCCCTTGCAGGCCGGGGCCTTCGGATGGCCGTCGAGATATTGCTGCAACGCCGCGTCGGGCAGCTGCAGCAGCGTCTCCTCGCTGATCGTGGCGTTGAGGCGGGCCACCTGGGCGTCGGAATGGAGGGTGCCGTAGAGCTCGCGGCAATACATGGCGAGCGTGTCGGGGGCGACGTCGAGCGCCCGCCCCATATCGGCCATGAACAGCGCCACGTCCTCCGCCGGCGCCGGGCGGCCGCCGTCGCAGCGGCGCAGGCTGCGCGGATCAATGGCAAGGTTGCCCCAGATCCGGCGAACGGCGGCGAAACGGTAGGAAACGCCATTGCCAGCGTCGAGGCGCCACTCACCGCCGGGCGCCGCTTGCGCCGGCGCCAGCGCTTCCTCGAACGCAAGTTCGCTGATCGCCCTGGCGATCAGGGTCCGGTTGAGCCCGGCCCAGGCGTCGGCGTCCGCCAACGGCGTCCCGGCCTGGCTTCGCCATTCCGGCAGGCCCGGCGTCATGGTGACGACGCTCACAGCGCCACCTGACGGAAAAAGCGCTCGCGCTCGCAGCAGACAAGGGCGGCGCGCTTGTGCGGGAAGTCGAACTCCTTGACCTTCTCGTAGGCGAGGTCGGCGCAATAGCTCAGCATCTTGTGGTGGGAGGCGCGGGGTTCGCCAACAATGCGTTGCGTGCGCGGATCGTCGAGGAACAGGTAATGGGTGAGCGAGCGGAACCAGGCCAGGGTCCTGACGCGGCCCAGGTGACGGGTGCTGCCGATCAGGCCGTGCCAGCCGCGGTCATGATCTTCCGCATCGTAGAACGGCCCGAGCCGGTCCTCCTTCGCCCAATAGAACTCGAAATAACCCACGGGTTCATCATCGAAGCTGCCGATGACGCCAAAGATATGCGGGTCGGCCTCCTGTTCGGCCAGGTAACGGTCCAGCTCCTCACGGCTCTGCGCCAGTTCCCAGAAGAAGGCGACGCGCGGCTGGTTCATCCAGCCATGAAACAGCTCCAGATCCTGGCGGCGGTCGATGGGGCGTAGCGACAGGGTCACCCCCAGATGCGGCAGCCAGCGCCGGTACATCACCCCGCGCGGTTTGGGCGCGCGCAGCGGCGGCAGGCGGTCCTGCGGGCCAGGGCCGGAGCGGATCAGCGGCGCCGTCGCATGGGCCCCGGCGGCGCGCCACAGCAGGGGCAACTGGTAAAATTCGCTGCGCCGGACGATCGCCGCCGGCGCGCCGCCCGCCATCTGGCTGCATGACGAAAGCCGAGCCAGCGCCGGTTTTCCGGCCAGCCCCGGCAATTCAAGGGCAAGACACGATGGATCGCTCTGGAAAGCGGCCTCGATCAGGACGGCCAGCGCATCCACGTCATTGGGGGCCTCGCCGAAGGGCGGCCTGAGGCGCAGCCGGCCCTGGCCGCCATCGCGGCTGGCGAACTCCGCTTCGAGGTCATCGCCGATGAGGCGCAACGCCAGACGATCATCATCCAGACGATGCGCCTGCACCGTGAGGTCGCCGGCGATGCGGGCGGGGAAGTGGCGGCTGTCGCGGACGTCTGGCCAGACCGGCGCCGGCGTCTCCTTGCGGGGCAGAATGATGTTCATGATGCGGCCTCCGCCAGCGGATTGGCCATGGCGACGTAGCCCGCCAGCGGGTCGGTCACGTCGGTGTTTTCGTTGAGATTGCGAAAGCAGATCATGAAGTTGCCTTTGCTCTCCAGGGTGGGGGATGTGAGCAGGTAATCGATGAGGGCCGGATCGCGGGGGGAGGCGGCGCGCAGACGCAGCAGCAGGCCGCGCAGGGCGGCGAGCAGCGGGCGCTCGGCGGCGAGGCCGGCCAGCGCCAGCGCGCCGATGACGGCGAACACGCTGTTGACGATGAGGTAGTAGCCGGCGAGGCGGGCCGCTTCCGCGGAACTGAAGATGTGGCCGGCCCGCACGTTCACATCCGGCGCCCGGCGCGCCAGTTCGGGCAGGAACTCACTGACATAGCCGGTGCCCTGGCAGTCGCGGAAATACAGCGCATCCGGCCAGCCGTTGGCCAGACCAACAACGATGTTCTGCTGGTGCGCTCCAAACAGCAGCCCGTAATCGGCCTGGACGGTGATGAGCGGCGCAACGACGACGCTGAGAAAGCGGTCGAACCAGGCCAGGGCGATCTGGCGCGGGTCGGCGCCTCCCTCCCGGGCGATGCGGGCCACAAGCCGCGCCAGCCGGCTGTCGCGGCCATCGCCGCCGATCTCCGCCAGCGCGGCCAGAACCGTCGCAGGCGGCGTTGCGGCGCCGCAAAACGGGTTGTCGCGGAACACCATGATCGCGGCGCGCAGGATGTTTCCCGCCGCGTCGCGCAACGCAAGAAACCCCGGTTCGCCCATCACGCGGAACTGCGGGAAGCGCGCGGAAATCTCCTGCCCGACAGGGCCCGCCAGCAGCCTGTCGATCTCGAGCCCCCGGATGCACTCATGCGGCTCGATCAGCCGGCGCGAATTGGTCAGTCGCAGGCTTAGCGAGGTTTTGAGCATCCAGGGCGCATGCGGCGCGTAGATACCGCGCAGGGACGACGTGGCGAACCATGGCGCGCCCGAGGCGCCCAGATCGGCGACGGCCCCGGCGCGCATGAGACGCCCCACCTCCGCATCGAGCGCCAGGCGCGCCGCCTGCCAGGGATGCATGGGGAGGATCACGCGCCCCGCGCGCTCCGCCGCGATCACCGCGTCGCTGACGGCGCCGTCGCTGGCGAGCAGATCGCGCGCCATGGCCGGCGCCGGGATACCCCGCGATGCGGCGTGGGCGATATGTTCCGGGGCCACCGCCCACCAGCGCAGCTGGAAGCCCGCGCCGTATTCGGCGGCGAACCGCCGGGAATCCTCCATGGTGAATTCATCCCGGCTGCGCGGCGTCGGATGCACCGCGTGACCATGGCGCAGCGCCTGCTCACCCTCGATGAAATCCGGGTCGCGCGCGGTGAATGGTTCGGCCCTGTCCGGCGCGTGGCCAAGGGCGTCATCGATATTGGCCATGCTGTCGAAGACCCGCGCCAGGAAGGTCGGCGCGCGGTCCGCGCCAGCCGCGCCGGTGATCGATGGCTCGGTTGCGATCAGCGTCGCCGCCAGCGTGAAGGGAATGGCGCGCTCCGCGCCGGACGGCCGGATTTCACTGAACGGCGGCCTGAAGCCATGACAGCCGACATCAGACCTGTGCGGGGCCGCGACGGCGAGCGTCACGCCGTGGCCTGGGAGGGGCAGCAGGATGCGCGGCGCGCGCCCGGCTGAATCACCGGCGGCCGCCGCGCCATCCCCTTCAAATGTCCAGCCATCCCATTCCCGCAGCAGGCCCAGCAGGAAGGCGCGCGCCGAGATGCGCGCGGCGATATCTGTCGATGTTGGTCTGGTTTCCATCATTCTGGCTGCCTCCAGACAAACCATAGCGATGGACGTGAAATAAATATTGGACTATCGCGCAATATGTATAGTTTTTAATTATTCAAATAAGAAAATTTATTGATTTACATTTCGATGATTGCAGACATCACAGGGATGTGTTCTGCAGTTTCCTCTGGGGAATTTAAGACTGCTCGCCAGCAGACGGATGCGCGTCAGGCGCCGCTCCACATGCCCGGGCGCGTTGCCGCGGCGCATTGTCATCAGAAAAAACAGGATCCGCCATTGATGCTGTCCGAAAGGGATATCCGCTGGCTCTCCGCCATGGCCGCGACAGTCGGCTTTGGTCAGTCGGCCTTGCTGGCGCTGGTTCCGGTCATCGCCGGGCGCACGGGGCTGGACGCGCCAGCCATCGGCGCGGTGGCTTTTGCCGGCGCGCTGACTTTCCTCGTCGGTGCGCCGCTCTGGGGGCGGCGGCCACAGGCGTTGCGGGCGCGTTTCCGCGTTCTGGCGGCGCTGATGATTGTCGGGCAGTTGCTCTTTCTCGCGGCGCTGGTTCTGCCTGCGTTGCCCGCGGCCGCCGCCCTTGGCCTGCTGGCGTTGTCGCGGATCATCTACAGCGCCGGCGCCGCCGGGCTGATGCCGCACGCCCAGGCGACGGTGGCGCGCGCCACCGCGCCAGCCCGCCGCCCGGCTGCCCTGGCGCGACTCAGCGCCGGCCTCGGCGGCGGGCGCATTCTGGGTTCGCTGGCGACGCTGCCAGGCGCGGCCGGCCTCTGGCCACTGCTGGTCGCCATGGCGTTAAGCCCGCTGACCCTGCTGGCGGCTCCTGATGTGCGGAAGCCGGAGCCCGCCGACGCAACAGGCATGCGGCTGCCCCAACTGGCGCGGGCGGTGGGGCCGTTGCTGGCCATCGGCTTTGCGCTCACCCTGGGGTTTGGCCAGATCCAGATGACGCTCGGCCTGTTCCTGCAGGCGCAATTTGGCATGGACGCCCACGCGGCGGCGCGCTGGGCCGGCGTCAGTTATGCGCTGACCGCCATTGCGATGATCGCGGTGCAGTTGCAGCTCACCCCACGGCTGGCCGGCGGCGCCATGGGCGTCATGCGGCTTGGGCTGGCGCTTTTTGCCTTTGGCAGCGGCGTCATGCTGGCGCCGCTATTGCCGCTGCTGGTGGCGGGGGCGTTGCTGGCCGGCGCCGGCGTGGCCCTCGCGACCCCGGCCTACACGGCGGCGCTGGTGGGGCGCGTGACGCCGGGCCAGCAGGCTTCCGCCGCCGGCTGGCTGGCCAGCGTGCATGTGCTGGGGCAGGGCGCCGGCGCCCTCACGGGCGGCCTGATGTTCGCCATGTGGCCTGGCGCGCCGTTTCTGTTCTGCGCCTGCATTGGCCTCGCGTTCGCGCTGGCCCTGCCGTGGTTTTTCGCCGGAAAGCCTGGAGAACCCGCCGACGCCGGGCCATAACAGCGTCGCCTAACGGGAGCGTGCGCTGGCGGCGCGCCCGGCAGGCGCCAGCATCCGCATGGTGGCGAGCACGGCGATGGCCGACAGGCCGGCGGCCAGGGTGAACAGGGCGCCGTAACCGAACAGGTCCGCCAGCTTCCCGGAAACCAGCGAGCCCACCAGATAGACGATGAGCTGGGCGCAGGCGAGGATGGTGAAATCAGTGCCTGGCTGATCCGGTGACGTCACCGACATGAACAGGCTGTAGAGCGCGACAATCTCCATGTAGCGGATCAGCGTCTGGAAGCCGGCGGCCCCAAACAGCGGCCAGGTTCCGGCCAGCAGGCCGAGCGCGTGCAGGGCGAACAGGGCGAAGCACAGCGTGCGCATCGCCCCCAGCAGGCCAAGGGCGAAACGCGCGCCGCGCCGCGTCACCAGCCAGGCGGCGATCGCCGATCCCGCCAGCCCCGCCGTGGTGGCCGAGGCGCCGGAGAGATAGCCGATCTGGTCCAGCGGCACGCCGGAATCGACCAGATACGGCCCTTCCATCGCCTTCACCAGGCCTTCGCTCACCCGGTAGATCAACGCCACCCACAGGATGTTGCGCACGTCCGCGCGTCGCAGGAAGCGCAGGATTGACGGCCTGGGCGCGTCAGCGGGGGCCGGGGCGTCGCTTTCGCGCATGGCGAGGGCCGCCAGCAGCGGCAGGGCCGAGAAAGCGACCACCCCGAGGATCATCCAGCGCCAGCCGACGTGATGATACAGGATGAGACTGAGCGTGCCGCCGATCAGCACGCCAAACGCCACCGCGCCGCCCTGGATGGCGTTGCCGATGGCCCGGTCGCGGGCCGGCAGGTATTTCGCGGCGTAGCCGTCGGTGGCGATGTCCTGGGTCGAGATCAGCAGGGACGCGACCATGCCGACCGCCATGATGGCCCTGACGTCGGTCGGCCCCAGCGGCAACAGGCAGAGCAGGCAGCCGATGACCACGACCTGGGTGATGATCACCCAGCCAGCGCGATGGGCCCGGGCGAACGGGCGGATGCGGTCGACATATGGCGCCCACAGGAACTTGAGGACCAGCGGCAGGAACAGGATGCTCATATAGCCGATGGCGGCGCGCGAAACGCCCGCCTCGCGCATGATCGGCGGCAGCGCCGCCGCGATCAGATATGAGGGAATGGACTGCGCCAGATACAGTCCCGCAAGGACGATGAACAGCCGGGAGCGGCCGGGGCGCGGGGCGGGCGCTGCGTCAGTGGCGGCGCAATCCGGCGTGCTCATGGTCCCGCCCCATGCTGCGCCAGGAAATCCCTGGCGGACTGTTCGTCTGTGAAGGCGGCAAGCGGAACGTTCCAGAGCCTGCCGAATATCTCTGTCATCCGCCCGCTGGCGCCGGGCCGCACCATGGCGATGGCCCGGCAGTTGCTGTTGACGCGGGCGCGGGTCGCCTTGAACCACAACGCCTGGGCCCGCTCTCCCTCGCGGGAGAGGCGCGCGCCGCCGCCCAGCACCGCCAGCAACGCGAAGCCCGGCGGGCAATCGCCAATCCGGTCGAGCGCCGCCAGATAGCCGCGTTCGTCGTCCGGCGCGTAGGGCGGTTCAAACCGGAGCGTGACCAGCGCGCCCCTTTGCTCAAAAAGGATCATGCTCAGAAGGTCTGTTTGTAGCCGACGGCGATCGTCCGCCCCCAGGAATAGACCGGGAGGTTGCGCACCGACGTGCCGGTTGGGTTCTGCAACGTGGCGTTGAACAGGTTGTCCACCGAGATGAAGGCCTCGCCGCCGCCGGTAACCGGCGCGGTGAGCACGGCGTTCATGGTCGCGCCAGGCTTGATGCGGTAATGCGCGCCGGAAAGGTCGATCCGCTGGTTCCGGCCGGACCAGGCCTGTCCCTCCACGCGCACGCTCACGCCGTTCCCGAAACGGTAACTGGCGTACAGTGTGCCCGTATAGGGCGTGGCGATGCGGTTGTTGGGCAGCCAGCTGTCGAGATGACCGTCATTGTTGGAATCGTACCGACCTTCGCGGAAACCAAATATGCCGCCGAGCGCCAGCTGCTCCGTCACCTGATATTCGCCGGTGGCCTCCACGCCCCAGATGAACTCCTTCTGCTGGGAAATCTGGTTGGTGAGCGGGTTGAAGGTCACGCCCTCGCGCGAGGTGCTGATGAAACCGGCGAGGCTGCCCTTGAATTTGCCGACCGAGCCGCGAACGCCGGCTTCATAGTTGTTGACGATCTGGGCTTCCGGCGCGATCTCCGCATAGGAGATCACCGAGCGCGAGGCAGGCAGGCAGTTCGGCCGGGTCAGCGGGCAGGCGTAAGCGGTCGAAAGGCCGGCGCGGCGCGTGTAGGAGCCAATGTCCGGCAGGGCGAACCCCTGGGAGAAACCGCCGAACAGCTCCGCCTTGTCGGTCAGCTTGAAGGTGGCGCCCAGATTGAACGTGGGTGAGGAATAATTGTAATCACCCCCGGTGACGCGCAGGGCGGGCAGCACGAACGCCTGGTAGCCCAGGGGCGTGCGCGCCGCCACGGCGGCGAACGCGGCGGGGCGGGTGAAATCGTCCACCGCAAAGGCGAAGTTCTCGTAACGCACGCCGCCCCGCACGGTGAGGCGATCCGTCAGCGGAACCTGCAACAGGGCGAACGCCGCCGTGGTCGTCTGGTGCAGCGGCGTAAATACGTTCTGCCCGTCGGTCAGCGTCTGCCACGTCTTTTCGTGGATCAGATCGGCGCCCCAGGTCAGTTTCGCGCCCTGCCAGATTTGGTCGAGCGGCGTGTCGATCGTCAGGTTCATGCCGCCGCGATTGGAATACAGCGTCGTCTGGTTGGCGCGGCTGGTCGGGTTGCGCGGATCGAACGAATAGTAAACCTGGGAATTATAGGGGTATGAGAATTCGGTGTAATTAAACCGCTTGCTGATGTCGTTGTAGAAGCCAAGGATGCTCAGGCTGCCGAAGGCGAAATCCTTGTCCGTATAACGCAGGGAGATGGACTTTGTGTCCTCGGCGACATTCTCGCCGGTGTAGGGACGCAGGAAGTCAGGCTGGGCGAAGGCCCCCGCGTAATTGGTCAGATAGCGCGGGTTCTGGTCGAGATAATAATAGTTGCCGGAGAGTTCGAGGCGTTTGCCGCCGTCGAAATCATAGCCCAGCTTGGCCAGCACATTCACCTTGCCGAAGCGGTCGCCGCCGCCCTGGCCCAGCATGGCGTCGGACGGCAGCTCGCGCCCGGCGCCGTCATAGGTCCGCCGCGCCATGGTTCCCGTCGCCGACAGCACATAATCGAGGCCGTTCTGGCTCTTGCCGGAAACGCCGGCGGAGATCTCCGGCGCGATGGACTGGCCGATATCGGCGGTGAAGGCGGTGAGCTTGCTGCTGACCACGAAGCGCGGCGCGCCGGGCTGCGCGGTTTTGGTGATGAAGTTCACCGTGCCGCCGGTGGCGCCCGCCCCATACAGACTGGAGGCGCCGGCGACCAGCTCGACCCGTTCCACCGCGTTGAGGTCGATCAGCGACAGCATGCGCGAAACATCACGCAGCGGCGTGGTCATGGGCACGCCGTCAACGAGAACCAGCAGGCTGCGGCCGCGATAGGTCTCCGACGCGCCCGACACGGTCTGGTTGTTGATCGAGAAACCCGGCGCCACGCGCGAAAGCAGGCCCGCCGCGCCGCCACCCTGCTTGATCTGGGTGTCGATCTGGCCGCGATCAATCACCTGGATCGATTGCGGAATATCCGACAGGGCGCGCTGCGCCCGCGATCCGGTCACAGTGATCTCGTCCAGTTGCACGGTGGTCTGGGCCGGTTGGGCCAGCGCGGGGGACGCAACGGCCGCACAGGCAGCCGTGGCCAGCAGGATTCTGCTCATGGTGTATGTGTTCGCCCTGGTTGCCAAGTCACCGCGATCGATGCGCTGCGATCACCCTGCGCAGGTGGGGCAGACGCTGCGACGAAATACGTGTATTTTAATTATTCTAAACTAAAATACAGACCGAATTTCTGGTAACTTGCTTATTTTGCCTTACAGTTTGCTTGTTTTGTTGTTATATGCCGCTGCGATCATGTTCTTGGACAGGTGCGAAGTGGAAAACGGACCAGGGCGTAACAGGGCGACAGGGACCCGTGACGCGCCAGGCCGCGCCGCGAAAACCATGCCGGTGTGGTATGTGGCGAAAGACACCCCCCAGGACATTGACCTGCGCATCGCCGGCAAGGCCGCGCGCCATTGCGAAATCGACGCCGCCCATCCGGCGCCGCTCCACGCCCGGGCGGTGCTGCGGCTGGAGCCGGATATTGGCCTGCAATCCCTGTTCGCGCCCTGGACGGGCGTTGAACTGGCGCTCGACGGCGTCTTTCTTGAAGGGACGGCGGTGCTGCTGCGGCCGGCGGACGGCGTCATGGTCGCGCGCCGGGGATCTGCCCACGCCATCGTCCATGCGCGGGAGGCCCTGCTGGTGACGGATCTGGCCCATTCCGCCCTGCAGCTCACGCGGGTGTCGCGGGTGGACTGCTTTATCGCCCCGTGCGACAGGCTGGGCGAGGGCGCCATGGCCGCCGCCGGCGCCATGAGCGTCTTCAACGCCAGCGACGACGCCCTGCAGATGCTGGGAAACTATGGCGCCGCGCTGATGCGCGGCCTGATGCCCATGAAAACGCCGGAGCTGCGCGAGCACGTCATGGCGTTCATGGTCAATCTGGTGAACATCATGGCCCAGCATCCGGGCCAGCCGGCCGGGGCGCCGCCATCGCATCGCCCCGACGACCGCATGATCGCCATCAAGTCGGATATCGAGGCGCGCCTGACCGATCAGGGGCTGAACGCGCGCCAGGTGGCGGAGCAGCACGGCATCAGCCTGCGTTACCTGCAAAAGCTGTTCAGCGACGAGATGCTCACGTTCTCGGACTTCGTCCTGCAACGCCGGCTGGAGCGGGCCATGCGCCTGTTACAGTCGCCACAGGGCGACCATATGTCGATCAGCGCCATCGCCTTCGCGGTGGGCTTCGGCGATCTGTCCTACTTCAACCGGACCTTCCGCCGCCGCTTTGGCTTCCCGCCCCGCCAGGCCCGATCCATGAGCCGCGCGATCCACAACATGTCCGCTTCTCCGCCGCCGGCCCGAAACTGATAGCCGGCTCCAGGTTCCGGCGACGCATTCAAGGCCTGCATATCGTGACAACAGAAAAGGCAGCTCGATTGAGCTGCCTTTTCTGTTTCGTCCCAATGGCGTGAGAACGCCATGCGCCCCCATGAAGCGTCAGCTGCAACCCGTGGTGCCGCCGCAGGTGTCGCATTTCAGGCAGGTGCCGTTGCGGACCAGGGTGAAGTTGCCGCATTCGCCGCAGGCGTCGCCCTGGTAGCCCTTCATCAGCGCTTCCTTGCGCCGGTCCGAGGAGGACGGGGCCGCCGCTGCCGCGGAGCCGGCCGGGGCGAATTGCAGCTTCGCCGAAATCGCCTCCGCCTGGGCCTCGTCATCGTCGTTGTCGTTCAGCTCCGGCAGGGTTTCCTTCAGGGCCGTCGCCGCCTGGGCGCCGCCAGCCAGGGCGGTTGGCGCGCCGTCATTGCCGCCGGCGATGGCCAGCAGGTTGGTCGGCTGGCGACCGCGCACGAAACCCTTGGAAACCAGCGGACGCGGCGCGGGCGTGGCGACAGGCTCGCCGTCCGGCTGCTGCCGGCCCTGGGCCGCGCCCTTGCCAATGACGTCGAAGCCGATCTCCGACGGGTCGACATGGGCGAGGTCATCGCGACCAAGATAGGAAATCGCCAGTTCGCGGAACACATAGTCGAGGATCGACGTGGCGTTCTTGATCGACTGGTTGCCCTGGACGAAGCCGGCCGGCTCGAAACGGGTGAAGGTGAAGGCCTCCACATATTCGTCGAGCGGCACGCCGTATTGCAGGCCGAGCGAAATGGCGATGGCGAAATTGTTCATCATGGCGCGGAAGGCGGCGCCTTCCTTGTGCATGTCGATGAAGATCTCGCCGAGGCGGCCATCCTCATACTCGCCGGTGCGCACATAAACCTTGTGGCCGCCGACCATGGCCTTCTGGGTGTAACCCTTGCGACGGTCGGGCAGCTTTTCACGCTCGCGCACCCGCTGCACCCGCTCCACCACCTTCTCGACGATGCGCTCGGCCACCTGGGCGGTGCGGGCCGCGGTCGGCTGGGCCAGCAGGGTGTCGACGGCGTCCTCGACCTCGTCGTCCTCGTCCGAGATCAGCGCGGCGTTGAGCGGCTGCGACAGCTTGGAGCCGTCGCGATACAGGGCGTTGGCCTTCAGGCCAAGCCGCCACGACAGCATGTAGGCGCTGGAGCAGTCCTCGACCGTCGCGTCGTTCGGCATGTTGATGGTCTTGGAGATGGCGCCGGAGATGAACGGCTGCGCCGCCGCCATCATCTGAATGTGGCTCTCCACCGACAGGTAGCGCTTGCCGATGCGACCGCACGGATTGGCGCAGTCGAACACCGCATAATGCTCTTTCTTCAGGTGCGGCGCGCCTTCCAGGGTCATGGCGCCGCAAACGTGGATGTTGGCGGCGTCGATGTCCTTGCGGCTGAAGCCGAGAAACGCCAGCAGCTCGAAGGCGGGGTCTTCGAGGCGTTCGGCCGGAACTTTCAGCCGGCCGGTCAGCAGCTCCTCGCCCAGCGTCCACTTGTTGAAGACGAACTTGATGTCGAAGGCGCTTGGCAGCGCCTTTTCAACGGCGGCGATGGCCGCGTCGTCAAACCCCTTCGCCCGCAACGTCGTGTGGTTGACGCCCGGCGCCTGACCCAGCGAACCGTGGCCGATGGCGTAAGCCTCGATCTCGGCGATCTGCGCTTCCGTGTAGCCGAGGCGGCGCAGGGCGTCGGGCACGGCGCGGTTGATGATCTTGAAGTAGCCGCCGCCGGCCAGCTTCTTGAACTTCACCAGGGCGAAGTCCGGCTCGATGCCGGTGGTGTCGCAATCCATCACCAGGCCAATGGTGCCGGTGGGCGCGATCACCGTGGCCTGGGCGTTGCGGAAGCCATGCTCCTGCCCGAGCTTCAGGGTCTCGTCCCAGGCGGCGCGGGCGACCTCGATCAGCCGCTGGTCCGGGCAGGAGGCGGCGTCGAGCGCCACCGGCGTTACCGACAGCCCCTCATAGCCGCTGGTCACGCCATGGGCGGCGCGGCGATGGTTGCGGATAACCCGCAGCATGTGGTCGGCGTTGCGGGCGTAGCCGGGGAACGGTCCCAGCTCCTTCGCCATCTCGGCCGAGGTGGCGTAGGACACGCCGGTCATGATGGCGGTGAGGGCGCCGGTGAGGGCGCGGCCCTCGCGGCTGTCATAGCCAAGGCCCATGGTCATCAGCAGGCCGCCGATGTTGGCGTAGCCAAGACCAAGGGTGCGGAACTCGTAGGACAGGCGGGCAATTTCCTTTGAGGGAAACTGCGCCATGGTCACCGAGATTTCCAGCACCACCGTCCACAGCCGGCAGGCGTGGGCGAAGCTCTCCACGTCCATGCGCCGGGCGTCGCGATCATAGAACTGCAACAGGTTGGCCGAGGCCAGGTTGCAGGCGGTGTCGTCGAGGAACATGTACTCCGAGCACGGGTTGGAGGCGCGAATGCGGCCGTCCGCCGGGCAGGTGTGCCAGTCGTTCATGGTGGTGTTGTAGTGCAGGCCCGGATCGGCCGACGCCCAGGCGGCGTAGCTGATCTTCTCCCACAGCTCGCGGGCGGCCAGGGTCTTCTTCACCTTGCCGTCGCGGTAGTTCAGCGCCCAGGAGCCGTCGTTCTCGACAGCGCGCAGGAAATCGTCGGTCAGCGACACCGAATTGTTGGAGTTCTGGCCGGAAACCGTGAGATAGGCCTCCGAATCCCAGTCCGTGTCGTAGACGTCGAAATCGAGGTCGCGATAGCCCTGGCGGGCGTACTGGATGACGCGCTTCAGGTAGCTGTCCGGCACCTGGGCGCGGCGGGCGAGGCGCAGTTCGCGCTTCAGCACCGGGTTGCGCTCCGGGTCGAAGCAGGCGTCGCCTTCGCCCTCGCAGTTCACGCAGGCCTTCAGCACCGCCTTCATGTGGCGACGCACGGTCTTGGAGCCGGTGACGAGGGCGGCGACCTTCTGCTCTTCCTTCACCTTCCAGTCGATGTAGGCTTCGATGTCCGGATGGTCGACGTCGACCACCACCATCTTGGCGGCGCGGCGCGTGGTGCCGCCCGACTTGATGGCCCCGGCGGCGCGGTCGCCGATCTTCAGGAACGACATCAGGCCGGAAGAGCGGCCGCCGCCCGACAGCTTCTCGCCGTCGCCGCGCAGGGCCGAGAAGTTGGAGCCGGTGCCGGAGCCGTATTTGAACAGGCGCGCCTCGCGCACCCACAGGTCCATGATGCCGCCTTCATTCACCAGGTCGTCGGCGACGGACTGGATGAAGCAGGCGTGCGGCTGCGGGTGCTCATAGGCCGATTCGGAGGCCTTCAGCTCGCCGGTCTGGAAATCGACATAATAGTGGCCCTGGCCAGGACCATCGATGCCATAGGCCCAGTGCAGGCCCGTGTTGAACCACTGCGGCGAGTTGGGCGCCACCATCTGGTTGGCCAGCATGTAGCGCAGTTCATCAAAGAAGGCGCGGGCGTCGTCCTCGGCGGTGAAATAGCCGCCCTTCCAGCCCCAGTAGGTCCAGCAGCCGGCGAGACGGTCGAACACTTCCCGGGCCGAGATCTCCGAGCGGGTGCGCGCGTCGGCGGGCAGGGCGGCGAGGGCCGCCTCGTCGGCAACCGAGCGCCACAGCCAGGACGGAACGCCATTTTCCTCAACGCGCTTCAGCCGTGACGGCACGCCGGCCTTGCGAAAGTACTTCTGGGCGAGCACATCGGCCGCCACCTGGCTCCAGCCGGCCGGAACCTCCATGTCTTCCAGCCGGAAGACCACGGAGCCGTCCGGATTGCGGATCTCGCTGGTGGCCTTGCGAAACGCAATGCTCTCCCAGACTGGCTTGTCCCCGGTGGTGTAGCGCCGCTCGATCCGCATGGAAGACTCCGTCACGCCCGCCCGCGATGCACACGGCGGTTCAGCTGTGTCGTGGCGATGGGCATTTTCCGCCAGACGCAAAGCGTCTCGCATCAGGAAAATGCGGCAATTTCAAAAAAGAGACGAACCCTGGCGTCATCCGCCTGGCGTTGTCCGCAAGCACGCCGCGCCGCCGGTCGAAAGGGACCACGCGCCACGGATGATGATCGGTTGAGACGGTTTTGGCGCGACGTGAAGTCTCCCTCCGCCGCCCGTCGCCCGAATGAACCGGACGCCAGCCTGGCCTGGCTGCGCCCGCCACCGGTTCGCCTCGCGTCAAAACACTATATATAGGCATCCCGACCGACAGTCACCCCAGAACTTGTGCCGCAAGACTGGCAAGACCGGCTGCTTGACGCGCCCAACCTGCGGCGAACATGGCGTTTTCACCTGGAGCGTCGCCGTTTCCGCGACTGTTATCAAACCGTGAAAATTAATCCGCCATGTGGAAATCGGGGACTTTTGCGGGGCGACGGCGCGGGGATGTGGACGCCGCGCATTTGGCGCCGGGCTGTTGCCATCGGGTTGCCCGGGGCGCGGCGGCCCTGCGGGCGGCAGAAGCGCCGTGTGTCCGGGGGCTGCCGGGTCGCGTATTCGTGAAACGCGGGAGGCCCGGGTCATCGCCGGCTATTCCCTCGCGGCCAGGCTGGCGCAAGCCGTCCGCGGGGAGCGGCCGAATCAATATTCCGGCCGCGCCTCCCAGGGCGCGCATCGCGAAGCCGGGGCGGGGGCAGAATTCGCTGGACGGGATTCGCTGGATGGGATTCGCAAGGCAGGAGCGCGGCGGAAGGGCCGGCAAGGGGCCCGCCGGGAGCACGGCCATTAATGTCTGCCGTCTCGCCGGATGCTTCATCGCCTCATGCGGAGGCCCTGGCCAATGACCTGGACGCGCTTCCACGTCCAGGCCACGCGGGCGCCGGGCCATGGCGCGATCGCCCGGTGATTCCGGTTGGTGGTTCTGATCGGTGATTTTAACGGGCCGGGAACAATGACCTGACGCGGGGCAGGGCCCGGCCCCGGCGCTCAGGCTGCCGGCGGCTTGACGTCCACAATGGTCAACTGGTGGGTCACCCCGTCACGGGCTGTCCATTTGATGGACTGGCCAGGGCTGAGGCCGATCAGCGCCGCGCCAATCGGCGTGAGAATTGAAATGCGTCCCGCTTCGATATCCGCCTCGCCTGGATAGACCAGCCGCACGGTCCGTTCGCCACTGTCGGAGCGATAGGTCACCGTCGAGCCCATGCGCACCCGGTCGGCCGGCGCGGAGCCGTCCTTCACCACCCGGGCGCGATCCAGCTCCTGGAGCAGAACCTCTGCGACATCCGGCATCCGGTCGCTGGCCGCTTCCGCAAGCATGGTGAGGCGGTGGTGGTCGTCCGCGTTGATAACCAGCGCGGGCAAACGGGAGCGGGTGCTGCTGAGTTTGGTCATGTGGGTCAGGCCTTCCAATCCGGCGCGCGTCTCCGCTGGACCGGGTGCGATAAACGAAAAATCGGCTGGGAAAGCGCGCCTGCTGGCGACAGACGGGTGGCCTGAAAACACAGGCGGCGCGCCCCCGACGTCCGGGGCGCGCGGACGAACGTCGGGCTAATGTCCCGCTATCGGGCAGTTGGCTTGCGGATGTCCCGCTGTGGCGAGCGCGTCGTTCATGAAGGAAAGATGTCCACGCGCCGCCCGAAAGTCAAGGATTCGACTGCGGGCCGGGCGTTTTGACCCCTGTTCATAAAGGCGCTCGGGGCCATCGCCCCCGGCCCGTCGCCGGTGGTCCGCGCCATGGGGTCCCGGCCAGCGTCGAACCTCGGAAAGCCTGGACGACCAGCGCAACTGCGCCCGCGGAAAGCTGGAAAGGCGGTGGGGGACAAAAAGGAGGAAAGAACTGCAAATCAGGGCGGCGGATACCCCTGGCCCAGCCCAACAGCGCCCCATCCATGGGTGGTTGGCGGGAGCAGTGGCGACCCCGGCAGGATTCGAACCTGCGACATTCGACTTAGAAGGTCGACGCTCTATCCAGCTGAGCTACGGGGCCCCATGACATGCTGGCGGGGCGGGCCAGAAAGGTGTGCGGCGTGAAGGGCGATGCGCCCGCCGGGCGGGCCGGGCGATTCCACCCGAAAACCCTGGATCATATAGGCCGGAATTACGCGCGCCTGCAGCATAAATCCTGCAAACGCCCGCTTTGGCTGTTCGTGGCGGCCGGCGACGGGGGCTGCCCGGCGACCTGCCCGCCGGAGCCATGGCGGTTCAGTGCGTCCACTGGCCGATACGGTCGGACCTGAAATTGTCGGAGTAGGCGACGCTGCGCCGCGGGCGGGTCGGACGGGGCTCCTCAACGCGCCAGGCAAGGCCGTTACGCTCCGCGTAGGCGATCGCTTCCTCCTTGCTGTCGAACCACAGGCGCAACTGCTGGCGCGTGTCCGACGAACTGGTCCAGCCCATCAACGGCTCGACGCTACGCGGAGAGGCCGGATCGAAAGCAAGCAGCCAGCGGCCGGATTTGGCCTTGCCGGACTGCATGGCGTTGCGGGCAGGCTGCAGGATGCGCGCGGTCATGAAGTTTCCCAACCAGAGAAAGGGTTGCCCAACCAGTGAAGGCGGAGCGCCGGCACGCCGGTCTCGCTGACCGGGTACCATATTCCATGGCCGGATGACAATTCTCGCCGGCGCCTCTCGCCGCTTGCCTCGCCCATCCGGTCCCGTGCGATGATCCTGGTCGCGCGGGCATGTGGCCGGCTAACGCCGCGCCCGCATGAAATCCCGGGCGACAAAACGCCGGGGGCGTGTTTTCTATACTTCTACGCGGGCGTGAATTCCAATATACAATAGCAGAAACCATCCAGGCTGGATGTTGTCTCCAGCCTTTCTTGCCAATCCATTCGCATGAGAAAAGATCATATGATTCGTGCTGGTATTGTTGCGGCGGCGATTCTCGCGTCCACCCCGGTCTTCGCGCAGACGGGAGCCCCCTTGCCGGGCGGCGCCTCCTCCTTGCGGGAAACCCATGGCGACTGGATGGTGAACTGCATTGTTCCCAAGGAACGCAAGCTGTGCACCGTGTCGCAGCAGCTGGCGCAGCAATCCCGGGGCGGCGGCGCGCAGCGGGTGCTGTCCATCGAGCTGACGCCAACGGCGAAAGGGGCGGAAGGCGCCCTGCTGCTGCCATTCGGCCTGCTGCTGGCCAAGGGCGTGGCGGTGCAGGTTGATGAGAACAAGGCCCAGGCGGCCGCGCCGATCCGCACCTGTGTTCCGGGGGGCTGCGTCGCGCCGCTGACGCTCGATCCGGCCCTCGTGAACAGCATGCGCAAGGGCAAACAGCTCAAGCTGAACCTCGTCGCCAGCGACACGGAAAAACCCTTCGCGCTGAACGTGTCCCTCAAGGGATTCGGCGACGCGCTTGATCGCGCCAGCGCATTGCTGAAGTAATTTTTGAAACAACGGCCGGCTGTCAGATTCAACAGCCGGCCGACGCCAACCCCGGAGCCGCCAGTTGTCTCGCGTTGGGCCGGCCACGAGCCGCCGCCCGGTCGGCCATGCGCCATCAATGGCGGGGATGTGGAGCCGCATCGTGCGCGCCGGCGCTTCATCAGCAAACGTTCCACTGTTTTTTATCCGCGACAACTTGCGCGGATAAAGGGAAACGCATAGAAAGCACGAGCTTTCAGCACGTCGGGGCATAGCGCAGTCTGGTAGCGCATCTGCTTTGGGAGCAGAGGGTCGCAGGTTCAAATCCTGCTGCCCCGACCATAAGTCATCATGTTGCTGAAACGTTGCGCCGCCGCAGGCGCCGCCATGAGGGCGACCACCCCAGCGTTTTCGGGGGCGCCGGTCCAGCCGAAATCCCCGTAATTTGTAAACTCCAGCAACAGGCCAGCCATTTCCCGCGCCCTTGCGGCCCAGGCCTCAGGGCGGCCCGGCATCAGGCGGCTTTTGGATTACGTGTGCAGGCTCACGCCCTGGTGGATTGCGCGTGCAGGCTCACGCCCTGGAAAGGCGTCGGAGCATCAGGAGCGCAGCCGTAGACGCACCCCTGGCGCCATCACGCCGGACTTACGCTCGCCGGGCTCCGCTCTGGCCAACTTCCATGGACCCGCCGGCGCAAGGCGTGTGTTGCGCGCTGCCGTGAATGGGAAAACCCGCCGCTGGAGGCTTCCCCGGCGGCAGGAGCGGCCTATCCCGCCAGTGCAGGTCTTTCTGGGCGCCGTCTGGCGTAAAGCTGCGCGCCGCGCATCACCCATGACCAGCCCTCAAATGCGCCCAGGCAGGCCGGGCCGGTCATGGCTTCCGTCACAAGGTCAGGCGATCAGCTGCGACCGCCGCGTCCCTGGTGCTGGCGACGCTCCTGGTCCATGACCGAGCGGACAATGGCGGCGTACTGCTCACGCGCCTGGGCCTCGGTGATCTCCCCGCGCTGGATTTTTTCAGCCAGGGCGATGTTCTGCGCCACCAGAATGCGGGAGATGCGCTGCTCCTCCGGCGGGGCGTATGGGGTGATGTAACGCTCGCGCACGGCCGCCTTGCATTTGGTGGACTCCACGATGTTGGCCGACGTCTGGTCGCAACGCGCATATCCGGCTTCCGCCGCCTTCGCGTCCTGGGCCTTGGCGGCCTGCAACTGGGCGGGCGTCATGTTTGCGACATTGCGGGCGCCAGTGGTCTGGCAGGCGGTGAGAAGCGTCAGCGCAGTCAGGGTGGCGAGCAATTTGTGCATCATGGGCCTCGCAGTTTGGGCGGCAAGAGCGGCCAGTCGCCAGCAGGGCGATCCCGGCCAAAACTGAAACTTCTTCCTGGCGGGCCGCCCCATCAGGAAAACGCCTCAGTACAACAACTGGAGCAGGCTGACGCCACAGCTCCGTCCAACGGAAAGCCGGCTCCCAACGGAAAACCTGTTCGCATGGGCGCCTGAAGCGCCGGGCATTCCCCGGGCGTTCATGGCCGGCTTCATCCCGCCTGGCGCTATTATGACCAGGGCATCGGCAAATGGGATCGCTTTCAGCGCCCCGGCGGGCGCGATAACGAACTTATGTAGCGCGCCCACATCAGCCGGATGGCGGCGTCGGATCTTTCCTGACGGATTCGACTGCCTCACGCAATAGTCGTTCAGCCGCCGCCGCGTGGGCGCGGATGCGGTTCGCCTGGGGACCTGGCTCCATTTTTGCGGCCTGCGCCAGAATGGGCGCGATATTCCGGCGCAACCGCCGTTCGAGAAACGAATCCAGCACGTCGGGCCCGTAGAGTTCCACCAGATGGCAGAGGCAGTCCTCAAGCCCGGCGCGCAACACCATGACATCCGCGCCCGGCGGCGAAAGCGCAGGCCCCCCGGCCTGCGCGCCATAGGGCTCCGCAGCGCGCCCGACCGCCTGGCCAATGTCCGCTGCATCGCCGTCACCAGCGACGGGACGGATCGCCGTGGTCCGGCGCGGGGGAGCGGACGACGCATCGCCGCCAGATCTGGAGCCCGCGCCGCTCTTCCCGAATGCTTTGCGCCATCCGGCGTTCGTCACACACGCACTCCCGTCCAAAAAAATCCCTGACGTCCCATTGACCATAGATTTCCGCTGGCCGAAATCAACGCCGCTCCCAGCAACATGATGTTTCCTTGATCGCCTGACGGCGCCGCGACGGCGACAAAAGGGCCGGGCGCCGGCGCATCATGATTGAGAGCGTCGACAAGACACGATAAAGCGATACGCCGGACCAGGCGGGCAGGGCGCCTCACGGCGACCGGCCAGAGGTCTGCCGGCTGGTCTGTGTTCAGGATGACGCGCCCCTGGCGGGATCCCCGGGCGGACAGATCGTGAGCGCGCGGGCCTCCTGCAATGCGCGCCTCCGGCGGGCGACGCCGGATCGAACGACCGCCATGCGGAGGCAGCTTTTGACTTCCTTCCGGAATTCGCGTGTTTCCTGGCAAGTCGCTCCAACGACCAGGCGTCGCCGCCAGTCCCCTGCAAGAGAGCCCGATGCCGCAAGCAGCTTCCCCCTCCAAGGTTGACCCCACATTCGCGCCGCCAGCGTCATCGTCCGGCGATCGTCGCGTGCTGCGCCTGCTGTCGTGGCTGGAAGCGTCGCACTGGCGGGCCGTCGCCGCGCTGCTGTTGCTGTCGCTGGCGCTGTTCCTGCCCGGCTTCTCCTCGCTTCAGCCCATGGACCGCGACGAGCCGCGCTTCGCCCAGGCGACGAAGCAGATGCTGGAGACGGGCGATTATATCGCCATCCGTTTTCAGGATGAGGCCCGCAACAAGAAACCGGCCGGCATCTACTGGCTGCAGGCCGGCGCGGTGAAAATCGGCGAGGCGCTTGGTGTTCCGGAGGCCCGGACGACCATCGCCCTGTACCGGGCGCCGTCGCTGCTTGGGGCCATGGCCGCCGTTCTGCTGACCTATTGGGCGCTGCTGGCCTTTGGCGGCCGCCGCCTCGCCATCACCGGCGCGGCCCTGTTCGCCGCCACCATCCTGCTCGGCGTCGAGGCGCGCCTCGCCAAGACCGACGCGGTGCTCACCGCCTGTTGCGTTGTGCTGATGGGCGGCCTGGCGCGGGCATGGATGCCGTCCCGGCGTGACGTACTGCGCGACGGCGACACGCCGGCGGCGTTGTCGCTGGGCGTGCGCCTGGCGTTCTGGGGCGCCCTGGCCGCATCCATTCTGGTGAAGGGCCCGGTTGGGTTGATGATCGTTGGCCTGCCGGCGATCGCCCTCAGCATCTGGCTGCGTTCGGCGCGCTGGCTGCTGGCGCTGCGCCCGCTGACGGGCGTGCTGCTCGTGCTGGTGCTTACGGCGCCGTGGTTCATCGCCATCGCCATCGAAACGAAGGGCGCTTTCTTTGCCGAAGCTGTTGGCAAGGACATGCTCGGCAAGGTGGGCGGCGGCCAGGAAAAACACTGGGGGCCGCCTGGCGCCTATTTCATCGCCTTCTTCGGCACGGCCTGGCCGCTCGCCCCGTTCGCCGCCATCGCCGCGCAAACCCTGTGGCGCGAGCGCCGCAACGATGCGGTGGCCTTCGCCCTGGCCTGGATCATTCCGGCGTGGCTGATCTTCGAGGCGGTGCCGACCAAGCTGCCGCATTACGTGCTGCCCCTGTATCCGGCCGTGGCGTTGCTCGTCGCCCGCGCCCTGTGCAATGGCTCGCTGGCCCCGTCGCAGCGCTGGGGGGCGCGGCCGGCCATGCTGCTGCTGCCGCTGATCCCGGTGGCGGCGCTGTTCCTGCTGCCGGCCTCTGGCTGGGCGCTGGACGGCGCCATTGCCTGGATCGCCGTTCCGGGCCTGCTGGTCGCCGTCGCCATCGCCATCACCGGCTGGTTGGCCTATTGCGCCGGCCACATCTGGCGTTCGGCGCTGCTGGCGATTTTTGCCGCGGTGGTCTTTGTCGCCGCCGTGCTGGGCGTGACGCAACCGCATCTGGCTGGCCTGCGGACCTCGCCGCGCCTTGCCGAAGCCATGCGCGCCGCCGCCGCGTCGGCGGGATGTCCGGAGGTGAAGGCCCTGACCGCCGGCTACCGCGAGCCGAGCCTGGTGTTTCTGACCGGGACGGGCCTGGTGATGGCCGACGGCGCCGCCGCCGCTGACTGGATCCGCCAGGGGCCGTGCCGCGTCGCCTTCGTCACGGCGCAGGAAGAACCGGCCTTCCATCAGCGGCTGGCGGGCGACCCGCGCCAGCCGACCCTCTCCACGCGCATCAGGGGCTTTAACCTCAATGGCGGCAAGCGCCTCGACATTGGCGTCTGGATGTCGGCGCGCTAGAGCGCTTTCCGTTCCGCCAGGATCGGCTGATCAATCGGAACCTGCCCGAATAAAGCAATCTGGGGCGGTTTCCGATCCAGATTGATCGAAACCTGCTCCAGTTGACGGTGGCGGCTTCACGCGCCGGCGGGGCGGCCATGCGCGCCGCATGATTGCGGCGCCGGCCTCCGCTTGCTATGTGCGCGCCCTGCGCATCTGGTCCATGTGCGCGCCCTGCGCAGGTGGTCGCGCCATGCGCGGCGTGCTTATGGCGCCAACATGCGTCGGGGCGTTCTGGTAAAAGGTCGGTAGTTCCGGGGCGCAGGCCCTGCGCCCGTGGATGACTGGTTGACCACCGCCAGACCCGTAAATGGAAAGCTGTACCCTTGAGCGAACCGACCGACTCTCCTCCCGCGGTGACCGTCATCGTTCCCGTCAAGAACGAGGCCGACAATGTCGCGCCGCTGATCGCGGAAATCGCCACGGCCTGCGCGGCGTTCGCGGCGTTCGAGGTCATTTATGTGGATGACGGCTCGACCGACGCCACCCCGGCGGTGCTGGAGGAACAGGCCAGGACACGCCCGTGGCTGCGCCGCCTGCGCCATGACATATCCCGGGGGCAGAGCGCCGCCGTGCGCAGCGGCGCCCTTGCGGCGCGCGCGCCGGTTCTCGTCACCATTGATGGCGATGGCCAGAACGACCCCGCTTTCATCCCCTCGCTGGTGCGGGAGCTGACGGAAGGCGGCTCCCGCTTCGGCCTGGCGGCTGGCCAGCGCGTCGGGCGCAAGGACACCGGCTTCAAGAAATTCCAGTCGCGCGTCGCCAACGCCGTGCGCGGCGCCATCCTGCGCGACGGCACCCGCGACACCGGCTGCGGACTGAAGGCCATCCGCAGGGAGGTCTACCTGCAATTGCCATATTTCGATGCGCTTCATCGCTTCATGCCAGCCCTGGTGCGACGGGATGGCCATGAGGTTGCGCTGGTGGATGTGATCGACCGGCCGCGCATGGCCGGCGCGTCGAAATATGGCTTCTTCGACCGGCTCTGGGTGGGGATACTCGATCTGGCCGGCGTGTGGTGGCTGATCCGTCGCCGCAAGGCCCCGCCGCATGTTCAGGAATTGCGCTAATGTTGATTCGCCTGTCGCACGATATTGGCGGCTACCTCTACGACGTGTTCATCGCCCGCGCCGATGTGTGGCTGGTGCTGGGGCTTGTCGGCCAGTTCCTGTTCGCCATGCGCTTTGTGGTGCAATGGCTGGCGAGTGAGAAGGCCGGCCGCAGCGTGGTGCCGGTGGCCTTCTGGTTCTTCTCCATCGGCGGCGGGCTCATCACCCTGGTTTACGGCCTGTACAAGCGCGAGCCGGTCATCATCCTTGGCCAGGCGTTCAGCGTATTCATTTACCTGCGCAATCTCGCGCTGATCCGCAGCAGCCGGCAGAAGCAGAGCGAGACGGCCTGACAGGCCGCACGCATCGCGGTTCGCTCACGGGTCCTGCGGGGTGGGCGCGGCGTCTGTGTCGTCTGGCGGCGGCGCGCCCTGGCTGGCCACCTTGCCAGGGCTGATGAACAGCACGTGCAGGTCTTCATCCAGCGCCGCGTTTTCCCGCCGCATGCGCCACTGCCCGGGCCCGGCGCGCTCCAGCCCGCTGATGCAGGCAGCGACGATGACGTCGTCCGCCTCCGCATCGATGGTGAGCGTCACAACGCCAGCGGAGCCGGCGGAAGCCGGGCCGGTGCTGATGCGCAGACGCTGTTCCCGCTCCAGCAGCCAGTCATTGCCAGGACCGTTGTTTCGGGCCGCATTGGCAGCGCTGTTGATGGCCTCTCCGGCGCAATGACGCGCGTAGCGCGCCGCGTGGGCCAGCTGGCTCCGCTCCGCCAGCGGCGTGGTTCCAACGGATACCGAGGCGGCGTGGCGCCAGGTTATGACCGTTTCCTTGCCGGCGGGAAAAACCTGGGGCCAGTGCCACGCGGTTTTCAGCAACCAGCGCGGGCGGGGCTCCAGCCGCTCGCCAAGCCGGTCCATGTCGATCAGCCCGGCGGCGCGCAGATCCTGCAACGCCTGGGGGTTCAGCTTGCCCAGCGCCTCCCAGGTCGCCACGCCGGCGGGTTGCGGCGGGGCGCCGGCGTCTTCCAGCAGTTGCGTGCGCTCCAGCCCGGCGCCAAACACGTGGCGTTCGTCCATCAGCGCCACCGGAACGCCATCGACCGTGGCGGCGAACCCCATGAAGTTGATCTGCTCCGGCTGGGGAATGGCCGTATAGCCAAACCCCGGCGCGGCCGCATCCAGATCGGGCGCGGCGAACGACGCCCCCAGGGCGATGTCACGGTTCGCGCGGTTGAAAAGCACGTAGCGGCCACGCACCTCCTGGGGCGTGACGGTGATGTCGAGAGCGCGAAGCTCCAGTTCGGGCGGGCGCGGCAATTGCAGCGTACCGACCGTCAGCGCCGTCCGCGCATCCCCGGCCATCGCCTGAACGGCGGCGGAAGACGGGCTGGAGGGCGGGCTGGGCGCCGCCCCGACGCCAGACGCCTGCGGGGCCGCTGCAAGGCCGCTGGCGGCGAGGACAAGGCCGCTGGCCGCCATCAGCAGCGTGAAGGAAAGACGGCCGTTCATGGCTCCGCTCAACCAGCGGCGCCGGCCAGGCCGGCGACGTCGCGCAACCTGTCGAACCCGCGCGCCAGGTCGGCGGTGAGGTCGTTGATGTCCTCCAGCCCCACCTGGAAGCGCAGCGCCGGTCCGCCCGGGCTCCACGTGGTGGCGCTGCGATAGCCGGCGCAATTGAACGGAATCACAAGGCTTTCGTAGCCGCCCCAGGAGTAGCCAAGGCCGAACAGGGCCAGCGCGTCGAGGAAGGCGTCCACCGCCGCTTCCGGGACCGGATGCAGGACGACGCTGAACAGGCCGCTGGCGCCAAGGAAGTCGCGTTTCCAGATGGCGTGATCCGGGTGACTTTCCAGCGCCGGATGCAGCACGCTTTTCACCTCCGGTCGCGTCTCCAGCCAGCGGGCGAGGGCGAGGCCCTGCCGCTCGGCCTCGCGCAGGCGCAGCTCCATGGTGCGCAGGCCGCGCAGGGCGAGAAAGCAGTCCTCGGGCCCGGCGCACATGGCGAAGGCCTCCGCCGTGCGGCGCAGACCCGGCAGCGCCCGCTCATTGGCCGAAACGAGACCGAGCAGAAGATCGGAATGGCCGCCCAGATATTTGGTGCCCGCCTCGATGGCGAGATCCACGCCGCGTTCATGCGGCGGGAAGAACAGGGGGGTCGCCCACGTGTTGTCCATCAGCACCAGCGCGCCGGCGGCGTGCGCCGCCGCGGCGATGGCCGGAATGTCCTGCACCTCGAAGCTCTGCGAGCCCGGCGCCTCGGTCAGGACGGCGCTGGTGTTGGGGCGCATCAGACTGGCGATATCCCCGCCAACATAAGGATCATAATAGGTGGTTTCGACGCCCATGCGCGCCAGCACCGTGTCGCAGAAACGCCGGGTGGGGCGATAGGCCGAATCCGTCACGAGGATGTGGTCGCCGGCCCTGACGCAGGACATCAGCGCGAGGGTGATGGCGGCGAGGCCGGAGGGAACCAGCGCCGTGCCCGCCGCGCCGGCAAGTTCGGACCAGGCCCTCTCCAGCGCCTCGGTGGTCGGGGTGCCGTGGGTGCCGTAGGTGAAGCGGGCGTCCGCCCGTCGCAGGGCGGCGGCGTCGGGCGCCAGCACCGTGGAGCCGCGATAGATCGGCGTGTTGACAAAACCGAACTGCTCATCCGGGTTGCGGCCGCCCAGCACGAGGCGGGTGCGGCTGGACAGGCGGTTGCGTTCTGCGTCGCTCAGTTTGCGCATGCTCGATAATTTCCCCGTCAGGACAGGCCACCCAGACGGTTTGCGACCTTTGCTCATCGGGCGTCAACCCCAGGGCCGGTCGTATCAGCGCAAACCACCCCAAAGGCGGAAATTACCGTTTTGGGGTTGACCCGGAGGGGCCCGCGGCCATGTCATGCAGACGCAAACGGCGGCGCGCCGGGTTATTGCGACGGCGGCGCGCGGCCTGTTTCGGTATGGGCGCAAAGGAGGAGAGCAGATGAAACGGGCCCCTGTGTTGATGGCGATGGCCTGCGGCGTCGCCGCCGCCATGGCGAACGGCGCCCCGGCGGCGGCCGGCGTGCTCGACCAGGTCCGGCAGCGCGGGCAGGTGATCTGCGGCGCCAACCCGGGTCTGGCCGGCTTCGGCGTGCCCGATGACAAGGGCAAATGGACCGGCTTCGACGTGGACTACTGCCGGGCGATATCCGCCGCCATTTTTGGCGACCCCGACAAGGTCAAATATGTGCCGCTGACCGCCAAGGACCGTTTCACCGCGTTGCAGACCGGCGAAATCGACGTGCTGGTGCGCAACACCACCTGGACCATGTCGCGCGACACCGCCCTGGGCGCCAGTTTCACCAACATCAATTTCTATGACGGCCAGGCGTTTCTGGTGCGGGCGAAGCTCGGTCTGAAATCGGCTTTGGAGCTGAACGGCGCCACCATCTGCGTGCAGCAGGGCACCACCAACGAGCTCAACATGGCCGACTTTTTCCGCTCCCACAAAATGGAGTACAAGCCGGTTTCCTTCGGCAGCGCCGCCGAGACCGTGCGCGCATACGACGCCGGGCGCTGCGACGCCTTCACCAGCGACAGCTCCGCCCTGCACGCCGAGCGGCTGCGCATGACCAACCCGTCCGAACACGTGGTGTTGCCGGAGCTGATCTCCCGCGAGCCGTTCGGCGCCGCCGTGCGCAAGGGCGACGACCAGTGGTTCGACGTGGTGCGCTGGGTGGGCTATGGCCTTGTCGCGGCGGAGGACGCCGGCGTCACGAAAGCCAATGTCGATGAGAAGCGCAGCAGCGACAATCCGGAGCTGCGCCGCATGCTCGGCGCCGAAGGCAAGCTCGGCCCGGCCATCGGCCTGCCGGACGAATGGCTGGTGAACGTGGTGCGCGCCGTCGGCAACTATGGCGAGATCTATGACCGCCACTTCGGCGAGACCTCGCGCCTGAAGATCCCGCGCGGCCTGAACAACCTCTGGAACAAGGGCGGCCTGATGTACGCGCCGCCGCTCCGCTGATCCGCGCAACCATCATCCAGGGCAGGAGGCGTGAGCGGCGTGAGAGCAGGGCAAACAGTGACAACATCCGGGCGGGCGCCGCGCGCCGCATGGTGGGGCAATCCGGCGGTGCGCGCCTTCATCTGGCAGGCGCTGCTGGTGATCGCCGTGATCAGCCTGTTCATCTGGGCCGGTCGCAACGTCGCCGCCAATCTGCGCGCCTCCAACATCACCTGGGGGTTCGATTTTCTCACGGAGGCGGCCAATTTCGACATCACCGGCTCGCTGATCCCGTTCCGGGCCGGCGACACCTACGCCCGGGCGCTGCTGGCCGGCTTTGGCAACACCCTGGCGGCGGCGCTGGTCGCCATCCTCATCGCCACGGCGCTGGGCTTCGTCGTTGGCGTGGCGCGCCTGTCCCGCAACATCCTGGTCGCCCGTTTCGCAGCGACCTATGTGGAAGCGCTGCGCAATACGCCGCTGCTTCTGCAACTGCTGGTCTGGTACAACGTCGTTCTGAAGTCGCTGCCCGGCCCGCGCCAGTCCATTGCCCTGCCGGGCGGCCTGCTGCTCAACAATCGGGGGCTCTACGGCCCCTGGCCGGTTGCGGCGCCTGGCTGGAGCGCCCTGGGGCTTGGCCTGCTGGCGGCGCTGGCCGTCAGCATCGGCCTCGCCGTCTGGAGCGCCAGGCGGCGGCGCGCCGGCAAGGCGCCCCTGGCGCTATGGCTCCTCACGCCGCTGGTCTTTATCGGCCTGCCGCTGGCGGCGGTGTGGCTGACGGCGGGAAGCGTCGCCGGCGCCTTGCCGGTGACCTGGCCGGAACTCCGGGGCTTCAACGTCGGCGGCGGCGTCACCCTGCTGCCGGAATTCGTCGCCTTGGTGCTGGGCCTCTCCCTCTACACCTCGGCCTTCATCGCCGAGATCGTCCGCTCCGGCGTCCAGGCCGTGCCGAAGGGCCAGCGCGAGGCGGGGCGGGCGCTTGGCCTCGGGGAAGGCCAGATCCTGCGCCTGATCGTCATTCCCCAGGCGCTGCGGCTGATCATTCCGCCGCTTGCCGGCCAGTATCTCAACCTCACCAAAAATTCCTCCCTGGCGGTCGCCATCGGCTACCCGGACCTGGTGTCGATCGGCGCCGGCCCCGTGTTGCAGAACACTGGCCAGGCCCTGGAAGTGATCTCGCTGATCATGCTCATTTACCTGGCCCTGTCTTTGCTGACGGCGCTGCTGATGAACTGGTGGAACGCGCGCATGGCGCTGGCGGAGCGCTGACATGACGACGACGCCAACCTCACCCGCCTGCGCCACAACGCCAAGGAACGCGCCAGCCCGCCCGCCACAGCCGGCGTCCGGCCTCCTGCGCGGCCTGCGCGGCCTCGTGTCGACGCCGGTCAACGCCCTGCTCACCGTGCTGGCGCTCGCCATCGCCTGGTTCCTGCTGCGGCCGGCCATCGAATTCCTGTTCATTAACGCGGTCTGGAGCGGCCACGACCGGGCCGCCTGCCTGGCGGGCGAGGCCAGCGGCGAAACTGGCGCCTGCTGGCCGTTCATCACCCGCCGCATCGGTTACTTTGTCTACGGCCAGTACCCCGAGGCGCAGCGCTGGCGGCCCAATCTGGCGATGGCCCTGTGCGCGCTGAACATTGCGGCGGCGCTGTGGCCGCGCGCCCCTTACCGCGGCGCGGCGCTGTTCGCCTTCGTGGTTCCATTTCCCATCATCTCGTGGATCCTGCTTTACGGCCCCGGCTTCTCGGGCCTTGTCACCGTGCCGACCAATCTGTGGGGCGGCGTGCTGGTGACGCTGGTGATTTCGATTGTCGGCATCGTGGCGTCGCTGCCGCTCGGCGTGCTGCTTGCCCTGGGCCGGCGCTCGCGGATGCCGTTCGTGCGCGCCGCCTCCATCGTTTTCATCGAGGTGATGCGCGGCGTGCCGCTGCTGGCCGTGCTGTTCATGGCCAACCGCATGCTGCCGCTGTTTCTGCCGCCCGGCGTTCTGCCCGATCCGCTGGTGCGGGTGATGGTGGGCGTCAGCCTGTTCGCCGCCGCCGGCATGGCCGAGGTGATCCGCGGCGGCCTGCAGGCGCTGCCGAAGGGCCAGTACGAAGCCGCGGCCGCGCTTGGGCTTGGCTACTGGCAGACGATGTTCACGGTGATCCTGCCGCAGGCGCTGACCCTGGTCATCCCTGGCATCGTCAACACCTTCATCAGCCTGTTCAAGGACACCACCCTGGTGACCATTGTCGGCATCTTCGATCTGCTGACGACCATTGACGTCAGTTCCCGCGATCCGGCCTGGGCGACGCCGGTGACCGTATCAACGGGCTACGCCTTCGCCGCGATGTTCTACTTTATCTGCTGCTACGCCATGTCCCGCTATTCGGCGGCGATGGAACGGCGTCTGGCGGCCGCAGGGAGCCGGTCATGACGGCGAACGATTCTACGACCACCGGTCAGGCCGCGCCTGGCGAAAGCGACGCCGTGGTGATGCGCGGCGTCAGCAAATGGTACGGCGACTTTCAGGTGCTGACCGACATCGACCTCAACGTCCGGCGCGGCGAGCGCGTGGTGATCTGCGGCCCCTCCGGCTCCGGCAAATCCACGCTGATCCGCTGCATCAACCGGCTGGAAGAGCACCAGCAGGGCGACATCATCGTCGATGGCGTCGCGCTGACCGACGACCTGCGCAGCGTCGACCGCGTGCGCCGCGAGGTCGGCATGGTGTTCCAGCAGTTCAATCTGTTTCCGCACCTCACCGTGCTGGAAAACTGCGTGCTGGCGCCCATGCGCGTGCGCGGCGCCAGCCGCCGCGCGGCGGAAGAGCAGGCGCTGGCGCTGCTGGCCCGTGTGCGCATTCCGGAGCAGGCGGGCAAATATCCCGGCCAGCTTTCCGGCGGTCAGCAACAACGCGTCGCCATCGCCCGGGCGCTCTGCATGAACCCGCGCATCATGCTGTTCGACGAGCCGACCTCCGCCCTCGACCCGGAGATGGTGAAGGAGGTGCTGGACGTGATGGTGGAGCTGGCCGGCGACGGCATGACCATGCTGTGCGTCACCCACGAAATGGGTTTCGCCCGTCGCATCGCCGACCGGGTGATCTTCATGGACGGCGGCCAGATCGTCGAGCAGGCTGACCCGGAAGCGTTCTTCACCGCGCCGAAGCACGCCCGCACCCAGGCCTTCCTGAGCCAGGTGCTGGGCGAACGATAGGGGCGGCTCAGGCCGGGCCGGTGGCGACCGGCGCGCCGGGCGTGGCGCCCCATTCGCTCCACGAACCGTCGTAGACCGGCGGCAACGGCGCCCCCAGCTCCTGCAGGGCCAGCGCCACGATGACGGCGGACACGCCCGAGCCGCAGGTGGCCGTCACCGGCTTGCGAATGTCGACGCCCGCGGCGTCGAACACCGCCTGCAACTCCGCCGGAGGTTTCAGCATGCCGTTGGCGACCAGACTGGACGACGGCGTGTTGCGGGCGCCTGGCATGTGGCCCGCGACGAGGCCGGGACGCGGCTCCGGCGCCGAGCCGGCAAAACGTTCCGCCGGACGCGCGTCGACAATCTGGCGGTCGCCGCTGGCGAGCGTCGCCGCCACCTCGCGATAACCGGCGACGGCGCCCGCCTGTGGGCTCACCCTGAACACCGCCGGACGCGGGTGCGCCGGGCCTGTCTCCAGCGGCCGGCCTTCGGCCTTCCACTTCGGCAGGCCGCCCTGCAGGATGAACGCCTGGCGCGCGCCCATCACCTTCAGCATCCACCACACGCGGGGCGCGGAGAACAGGCCGGCGCCGTCATAAACCACGATCGGCCGGTCCACGCTGAGCCCCAGCGCGCCGGCGCCGGTCGCGAAGCCCTCCGGCGACGGCATCATGTGCGGCAGCGGCGACGACTTGTCCCGGATGTCCTCGATGTCAAACCGCACGGCGCCGGGAATATGCCCGGCCAGAAACTCGGCCTCCGGGTCACGGGCCATGGCGGGCAGATACCACGAGCCATCGACAATGGCCGGCGCGGCTTCCGTCTTGCCTGCAGCCGCCCCGGGGGCGTCTGCAAGACCAAGCCGCCCGGCCAGCCAGTCCGTGGTGACGAAGGGAGATGTGGTCATGGGCGAAACTCCGGTCATGCGCTCTCAGGTCGGCAATCTGGCCTTTTCTGGATGGGCGCGCCAGTCAAATGCGACAGCCAGGCTTGTCCCTGTCACGGAGCGCGCCGCCGGACCGCGCCGGACGCGCCCGCCAGCGGCAAACCTTCCTCATACGCCTGCGCCAGATCATGACGCTGCGGTTCGCGACAAACCTCGCCCGGCCGTCCGTCAGACAAGTATCCGGCAGGCGGCGCCCCGTTCCTGGATGCCAAGGCGCGGCGCGAACCGGCCCGCCAGAGGTTCGGGAATCACGCTTGCCTGCGGTCGCAACGGAAATTTGCCCGGGCCGGGGGCGCGCGCGCGGTCGAGCAGATAGCGGGTGAGGGCGTCTTCCCGCGCTGGCGCCATGCACAGCTCGCCCGCGAGGCTGGCGGGATCTGTCCATATGGCGCGCAACCGCCGCTGGATATCGGCGCGCCGCAGGTCGTCCATGAGGATGAAACGTCGCCCTGGATCTGGAAAAGGCGCGTAGGACTCGCCGGTTCCCGAGAAATCGGCGTAAATTTCAATGATATGGCCAACATCAAGAATGATGAGGAACGGCGGGGATTCGGGCAGGGCGCGGGCGTAGTGTTCCGCCTGCATGCGCGCGGCGCTCATCGCCCGGCGCCATGCGGAAAGGCTTCGGCCCACGGGAATGGACGGCGGCCAGTCCGCCCTGCGGCGCGCCATCGCCGACTGTTTCGACTCAAGCACGAAGCAGCCGCGCTTGTAGAGATCGATGCGACCACCACACGACCTGCCGTTGAGAAAACCGAAGCTGACAGACTTCTCGAAGATATAATGATTGTCGCAGTCGTGTTCACCCGCGAATTGCGGCAACGGCAACCTCAAGGCTTCGCAAAGCCTGCATATAAATAATTGTGCATTTGACAATTCCGACGCACCAGATTGTTTTGATTCCTCGATAAGAACATCGATTGAATCCATATCCATGGCGCCCCTCCAGAAACTTCGTTTTTATTTTCATTAAACTTGAAAAATATTCAAATTTTATTGAACTTCGTCCTGCTGGTATCATTAACAATACGTAAAACAGCAAAAACAGACCGCATCCGCAACCCTGGCCCGAAGAAACGGCAGATGCGGAGAAGCGTCTGTCCGGGCTCCAGCGCAGCCCGCGCCATGCGGCAGGCGCGGACAACCGCCCGCCCATGCCGGGAACGCATATGCGCTGCCTTGATGAACTGTATGCAGAATGTGATCCCGGGAGGCGCGCCGGCTCCAGGGCCGCCCCTGGAGCTGGCGATTTGATGCAACGCCGGCCTTCCAGGGATCCGTCGCCGCCATAGGCGACGGAATCATCTCATGGCGCGGGGCTCGTGGCGCGGGCCCTGGGGTGGCGAGGCCTGCGGCCAGCCGGCTCCAGCCGCAGGCGCGCCACGGAAACGCGGGTCAGACCACCTCGAAACGGACGCCGCACATACGGAAGCCCGCGCCGTCCCGCGCATGGCCACGCGCCGCCGCCCGCGCCAGCACGCCAGCGGCGTCCGTCGTGGCGACGACAATGCCGCGCAGGGTTTCGCGCGCGCCGGCGGGGGCTGGCGCGAAGCGGATATTGATCATGTCGACCTCGATCAGGCTGCCATCTCCCTCTTCACGGCAGGGCTTTTCGATAATCCGGGACCAGTGCTGGCCAAGCGCGCGCGGCGTGGGGCTTTCGACGATGATTTCCCGGATGCCCTGGGTCACGTCGGTGCAGATGGCCTGTTGCCAGCCATCGCCGCCGGCGGGGTAGTAGGGACCCTCCGGGTTAGCCTCGCCGGGCGTGTGATCGAATTCGATCATCGCCGCGCGGCACTGGCGCGGGTGCAACTGCACGCCAACAAATCCGTCGTGATCAAGGGAATGGGCGGTGGGAACGCCCATGGCGTTGGCGTGCGCGCCGCGGCGCAGGGGATCGCTGCAATTGAAGATGGCCATATAGCCGCCAACACCGCCGCTACGCGCGATAAAGCGACCTGCGGCCGTGTTCTCCTCGAATGGCGCCACGACCTCCACGAAAGCCAGGCCGAACGGAAACAGGGCGTTGTGCAGGCCATATTTGGCCACGTGCGGGTCCTGATAAGCCAGCCTGACGCCGAAGATATGCTGGAAATCGGCGATGGCGCGATCAAGATCATCCGTAGCCAGCGCGATCTGGCGCAGGCGGAAATAGTCCTCCATGGGAATCCTCCAGGACAGGCCCCGGCTGTCCCGGAGCTTCTGAATTCTGTTGTGAACGCGGGCAAGTATGCACCAGCCAGTGTGCGGGCGACCACCCTGATGGCCGGCGAAACGCGGATTATGGAAATTTTGATTGCAAAATGTTCCGCAACCCGGCCTAGAGGGATCAGGAAAAGCCGATCAGTCCCGAAAGCGTCATGTCGCCACAAGCCGAAGTTCGCCTGGACGCGCGCCAGCGCAAAACCCGACACGCGCTCTACGAAGCGCTCGACGCCCTGCTTGGCGAGCGCCGTTACGCAGACATCACCGTCACCGATCTGGTGCAGCGGGCCGGCGTAGGACGGCAGACGTTCTACCGTCATTTCGACAGCATCGACGCCATGCTCGAGCACCGGCTGAGCGACGACCTCGCCGGGCAGCTGGAATTTGCCCGCGCCCACGCCGGCGCGACCACACACATCCGGTGGGTTGAGGATGTGACAGCCTTTGCCTTCGCCCGCGCCAGCCAGCAACGTCGGCTGTACAGGCTGATTCTGAGCGGGCAGGCGGGTAGCGGCGCCCTGACGCTTTTCTCCGCCCAGATCGGCGAGATGATGAACATCGCCGGCGCGCAACCCGGCCTCCTGCCGGAGGATCCCGAGGAATCCCGCTTCGCCCAGAGCTATTACGCCGGCGCCGTTGGCGCGCTGATGCTCGAATGGCTGATCGCCGACAATGGACGGACACCAGAACAGATGGGCGCGATGTTCGCCCGCCTGTCGACGCCGCCAGTCTGAACCCGGCCGTAAATCAGTTGGAAAAACAAAACTGCCGTCGCCGGCAGTGGCCCGTGATCCAGGGCGCCGTCCGCAGTTCAGGGCGCGCCGCCAGATTCTGCCCCAGGGGCGCCTGCGTCGACGCCAAAGGCAGGCGTTCGCTTGACTTTCACAGCTGAAAGCCTGGATCGGACCACGAAGCGATGCAGAAAAAGAGATGGCTCCCCGGGCCGGATTCGAACCAGCGACCAACCGGTTAACAGCCGGTTGCTCTACCACTGAGCTACCGGGGAAAGCCTGTTGCGAAACAAAAAACGCCCTCGCGGGCGCCTCGCAACTCAATCAAGTCCCACCCTGTGAAAGGGTGGCTCCCCGGGCCGGATTCGAACCAGCGACCAACCGGTTAACAGCCGGTTGCTCTACCGCTGAGCTACCGGGGATCACTTGATGGCCGGGATGTAGCCCAAGCATCCGGGCTGCGCAAGTCCCGCCGCGCCGAAAACGCCGGCGCAACCGCGTCGCTGTGGAAGTGTGGACAAGTGAAGCCCTGGGCCGCCCCAGAAAACCCGGCTTGTGAAAACCGCATGAAAGAGTGTTGCCCTCTCACCGCCCCCTGGGCTATTAGCGCCGTCAAGGCCTCGTGGCGGAGTGGTTACGCAGAGGACTGCAAATCCTTGCACGGGGGTTCGATTCCCTCCGAGGCCTCCATATATTTATGTCGCCCGTCCGGCGGTTCCGGGATCCCGCGGCGGGACACCCACGTGAGACCCCGCCTGAGGGAGTCATGCAGGACTACGCCGCCGCACGCCGCACCATGGTAGATTGCCAGGTGCGCACGTTTGACGTCACCGACCTTTCCGTCATCGCTGCTTTCGACGTAACGCCGCGCGAAATCTACGCGCCGGCCGGACGCGAGGCCATGGCCTATGCGGACGTCGCCATTCCGCTCGACGGCGCCCCCGGACGCGTCATGCTCCCGCCGCTGGTGCTGGCGCGCATGCTCCAGTCATTTGGCCCGCTCGACGGGCTGAAGGTGCTCGAGATAGGGGCGGGAACCGGCTACGGCTCGGCTCTGCTGGCCCGCCTCGGCGCAAAGGTCACGGCCCTCGAATCCGACGACGGCCTTGCCGCCGCCGCGAAGATCAATCTTGAGCGTGACGGCGTCGCCGGCGTTCAGGTGGTCACCGGCGCGCTGGCCAATGGTTATGCCGCCAACGCCCCTTACGACGCCATCCTGCTGAACGGTGGTTATGAGGTGCTGCCGGACGCGCTGCTGCAGCAACTGGCCGATGGCGGCGCCCTGGTGGCCATTGAGGTCAGCGGCGCGGCCAGCCGGATCGTCATCCAGCGTCGCGCCTCCGGCGTGAACAGCCGCGCGGTGATCGTCAACGCCTGGGCGCCGGTGCTGGATGGCTTCGCCAGAAAGCCCGAATTCACATTCTGACGCACGTTTCCAAATTCAGATCGAAAGGCCGGCGCACGCCGGCCTTTTTTGTTGGCGGCGTCGCGCCGGCCGCGTATGCGCCGACCTCCTGACCTGATCCCGGGGCGTTAATGTAATTTCGCCGGTTACTGTGGCCTTTCTGCACGCGCGAGGGCCGCAATTCCTTTCAACGTGCGGAAATTGCAGGTGGATTGGCTGTAGTTCCTTGAAAAACCTAGGGCGCGGCGGGGTCCTCGCCAGGTCGTCGCTGGACGCGACGTCCCGCGCCCTCGCTGCGGCGGCGAATTGCGATGCCGTTTTCCGAATCACGGGCGCAAATCGCCATATGAATTTATGGTAAACGGCAAGGGCTGCCACTGGACAGGAGGGGGGCGTTTCGGCGACTGTCCGGTCCAGAGCCCGCATGGATTCGACCATGCCTGACGCCGGGGCACGCCGCGGCGGCGCATCAACAGGTTTTCGGCGGATGCCGGAGCGGTCGGTCCCTGACGAAGCGCTGCCTTCCGGAGCGTCACTCGAGGACTCGCCGGCATAGGATGGAGTGCTTTTCGCGCTCCGGTGAGGTAAGCAAGTGACGAAGAAGCGTGGTTTCCAGCGTTCCATCCTGTTCAGCACGGTGGCAGGCCTTGCGGTGACGTTCGCAGCGGCGGCGGCGGCGGAAACCATGAACGGCGCTCTTGCAAAAGCCTACATGGGCAACCCCACGCTCAACTCCCAGCGCGCCGCGCTGCGCGCAACCGATGAAGGCGTCGCCATCGCCAAATCCGGCATGCGCCCGCGCATCAACGCCAGCGGTAGCGTCGGCTATACCGCGCGCAGCGCCCAGGGCATGGGCGCCAGCAGCGGCAACGCCGATCTTTTCCCTGGCGCTGTCGGCGTCGGCGTCACCCAGCCGTTGTATGATGGCTTGCGCACGCTGAACTCTACCCGCGCCGCCGAGTCCCAGGTGTTTGGCGAGCGTGAAGGCCTGCGCAATCAGGAGCAGAACACGCTGTTGTCCGGCGCGACGGCCTATATGAACGTGCTGCGCGACACCGCGACCGTCAATCTGCAACGCAATAACCTGGAGGTGTTGCAGGAGCAGCTGCGCCAGACCCGTGACCGCTTCAATGTCGGCGAGGTGACCCGCACGGACGTCGCCCAGGCCGAGGCGGCGCTGGCTGGCGGACACTCCCAGCTTTCCGCGGCCGAAGCCAACCTGAAAGCGAGCATCGCCCAGTATCGCCAGGTCATCGGCGAGCAACCCACGAAACTCGCGCCAGGCCGCTCGCTTGAATCGCTGCTGCCGAAAAGCCAGACCGCTGCCGTGAACCTCGCCCTGCGCGAACATCCGGCCATCGCTTCGGCCCTGCATAGCGCCGACGCCGCCGAGTTGCAGATCAAGGTGGCGGAGGGCGCGCTGTTGCCGCAGGTCGGCGTGTCCGCCAACGTATCGCGCTCGTTTGACAACAATGTGCGCGGCGACGCGATCTCCTCAGCCAGCATCGTCGCCCAGCTCACCGTGCCGCTGTATGACGGCGGCCAGTATTACGCCCAGACCCGCCAGGCGAAGGAAAAGGCCAGCCAGGCCAATATCAGCGTCGACATTTTCCGCGATCAGGTGCGCGCCGCCGTGGTGTCGAGCTGGAGCATGCTGGAGGCGGCGCGATCGCAGATCGAGGCGTCGACCGCCCAGGTCAAGGCCAACGAAATCGCGCTCGCTGGCGTGCGTGAAGAGGCCAAGGTCGGCCAGCGCACCACCTACGACGTTCTGCGCGCCCAGCAGGACCTGCTCCAGTCCCGCGTGTTGCTGGTCACGGCGCAGCGCGATCGCGTCGTCGCCTCGTACAATGTGATGGCTGCGATCGGCCGCCTGACCGCCCGGGACCTCAACCTGCGCGTCGCCGGCTATGATCCCAAGGTTCACTACGACCAGGTCAAGGACAAGTGGATTGGCCTTGGCACGCCCGGCGGTCGCTAAACGGAAAGCGCGCCGAAGCTTCCCCATCATCCAGACAGGCGCCTGAGGCGCCAGCGCCTCGCCCGCGCGCCTGACCTTTCACGCGCCGTGGCGCCGGACTGCGGGCCGGAGGAGGGCGCCAGAATGAGGGCCGGCGCTTTGCGCGAACGCGCGAGGTCCTGAGCCGTCGGCGTGCTCTGGCTGCAACGCTTTTTCGCATTGGCCGGGCCTGGGGCGTTTCGGTGTGGAAGGGCCATGCACCCGCCCGCTCGCCCCCTACCGTCGCCGGGGACAATCCTTTATGTTTTCCGGGAGATGGCGCAGGTTCGATGACGGACTGCGCCCAGGGGCGCGGCCTCCGGCGTCTGCGACTGATGCATCAGCCGCTCGCGCCTGCAACGCCATCGACCCTGCGCCCACGGCGCATCACATCTGGCCAGGAGATTGCTGGCCATCAATCTGTGGAGGGGGCCCATGGGATCGGGCGGGACTGAAGCCCATGCTGACGGTCTGACGACAAGACGCGTGGACCCGGACATGGAACAGATCCTTGCCTCCATTCGCAAGATCATTTCCGATGACCAGAAGGCGCTGGGTCTTGACCTGGACGACGCTGCTCCGTTGCGCGCGCCGCCGCGCCGCGTCAGGCCTGGTCATCCCGCCCAGGCCCAGCCATCCCGGCTTCATCCTGTTGAGGAGCCCGCGACGTCATCGTCGCCAGCGCGCGCCGCGACCCGTTCTGTCGCCGGGGCGGCGCCCGAGCCTGACGAGGGGCCGGACGATGACATGGACCTCAGCCTGCATCGCATGACCGCAAGGGCCCGCGCGCCCGAAGTCGACACCGGTCTGCCGCCGCGTCCCAGGCCGCCCGTTCGCCTTTCCGCCGCCCCGCCGGTTGACTACCGCCCGCCCGAGGCGCGGGCCGAGCCGGCGCCCGCCGACCCGTCGCCGCTTGTCGACCAGCGCCTGGCCGGCATCATCCGCCGCGCTGTCGCCGGACAGGTCGCGGAGGTCATCGGGGCGCATGCGGGCGGAGCATGGGCGGCCGCGCCGGCCGGCGCGGCGCAAGCCCCCTGGGATGGGGCTGACCTTGACGCTGACCATCCGGACCTGGCGGAGCCCGGGCCGGTTCCGACCTGGCCCGTTCCACGGGGAGACGCGCGCGCCTCCGGCGCGCGTCTGGCGCCGGTTCCCGTTGATTCATCCGCCATGCCGCACGGTCGGGAAGCCATTGGCGTCCTCGTCACGCCCGCAACGGCGGCGCGTATTTCCGGCGCCTTCGACGCCCTGACCCAGCGCGTGGCGGCCGAACGCGCCCGCACCATGGAAGAGACGGTGACCGACATGCTGCGGCCGATGCTGGCGAACTGGCTGGAAACACATCTGCCGGAAATCGTCGAGCGGCTGGTGGCCGAGCAGGTGGCGCGTTTGAGCCGCGGCGAGCCTGACTGACCCCTCCTGGCATTTCCTGGCCCTCCATCGGGCCAGCGACATGGCGTCAGGGAATGACGGCGGACCACCCCGGGAGAAGCACTGTTCCCATGGACCGGTGCGGCTGCGGGGTTTTCAGGCGTTCCGGCGAGCCGCCCCGGTTCTGGCGCGGCCGCCTTCGTCAATGGCGCGCGTCCGGTCAAAAAGATGAAGCGTTTCCGAAGCCTTGCGTTTATGGAAAACGCATCAGGTATCCGTAAAGCGTCATATCCGGCCCCGGCCGGATGGCGCGAGCATTGATGGTAAAGTCGCGACATGGACAAGACATTTGAGCCGGCCGCCGTCGAGGCGCGCATCGCCAGCCTGTGGGAGCAGGCGGAAGCTTTTCGCGCAGGACGGCCGGAGCGGGCGGACGCGGAGCCCTATTGCATCGTCATTCCGCCGCCGAATGTCACCGGCTCGCTGCACATGGGCCACGCCCTCAACAACACCCTGCAGGACATTCTCTGCCGCTTCGAGCGCATGCGCGGCAAGGACGTGCTGTGGCAGCCCGGCATGGACCACGCCGGCATCGCCACCCAGATGGTGGTTGAGCGCCAGCTGGCGGAACGTGGCGAACCTGGTCGCCGTGACCTTGGCCGTGAAGCGTTTCTGGGCAAGATCTGGGAATGGAAGGCCCAGTCGGGCTCCACCATCATCAACCAGCTCAAGCGCCTTGGCGCCTCCTGCGACTGGTCGCGCGAACGCTTCACCATGGACGAGGGTCTGTCCCGCGCCGTGGTGAAGGTGTTTGTCGAACTGCATCGGCAGGGCTTCATCTATCGCGACAAGCGCCTGGTGAACTGGGATCCGAAATTCCAGACGGCGATCTCCGATCTTGAGGTGATGCAGGTCGAGACCAAAGGCAATCTCTGGCGCTTCCGCTATCCGCTCGCCGCCGAGCCGGGGCGTTTCATCACCGTCGCCACCACCCGCCCGGAAACCATGCTCGGCGACGTCGCCGTGGCCGTGAACCCCGATGACGAGCGTTACGCCGATCTGATCGGCCGCATGGTTCAGCTGCCGCTGGTCGGCCGTCTGATCCCCATCGTCGCCGACAGCTATTCGGACCCGGAAAAGGGCACCGGCGCCGTCAAGATCACCCCGGCCCACGACTTCAACGACTTCGAAGTTGGCCGCCGCCACGATCTGCGCCTCATCAACGTGTTCGATTCCGAAGGCCGTCTGGACCTGAAGCACAACGTCGCCTTCCTTGAGGAAGCAGAGGGCGACGACCTCGACGCCGTGCTGGCGCTCCATGGCCAGGACCGTTTCGAGGCGCGCAAGGCCATTGTCGCCATGATGGAGGAGCGCGGCCTGCTGGAAGGCATCGATCCGCACGTCCATATGGTCCCACACGGCGACCGTTCCGGCGTGGTCATCGAGCCGTTCCTGACCGACCAGTGGTATGTCAACGTCAAGCCGCTGGCCGAACGCGCGCTGGACAAGGTGCGTGAGGGTGAAACCCGTTTCATTCCGGGAAATTGGGAGAAGACCTTCTTCCAGTGGCTTGAGAATATTGAGCCCTGGTGCATTTCCCGCCAGCTATGGTGGGGCCACCAGATTCCGGCCTGGTATACGCCCGACGGTGAAGTCTACGTGGGCGAAAGCTTCGAGGACGTGCTGCCGGCGGCGCTGGCTTCGGCGGTGGAGCGCGGCGTGCTTGAGCCGGCCCAGGCAGAGGCCTGGGCGGCGGACCCCACCGCCGCCGCCGGCTTCCTGGTCCGTGACGAGGACGTGCTCGACACCTGGTTCTCGTCTGGCCTGTGGCCGTTCTCGACGCTTGGCTGGCCCGATGAAACGGCGGAGCTGAAACGTTTCTATCCGACGACCACCCTGGTCACCGGTTTCGACATCATCTTCTTCTGGGTCGCCCGGATGATGATGCTGGGGCTGTTCGTCACCGACGAGGTGCCATTCCGTCACGTCTATCTGCACGCGCTCGTCCGGGACGAGAAGGGCGCGAAGATGTCGAAGTCCAAGGGCAATGTCATCGATCCGCTCGATCTGATGGACCGTTTTGGCGCCGACGCCCTGCGTTTCACCCTCGCGGCCATGGCCGCCCAGGGGCGCGACATCAAGCTCTCCACCCAGCGGGTGGAAGGCTACCGCAACTTCGCCAGCAAGCTGTGGAACGCCGCCCGCTTCGCCGAGATGAACGGCTGCGTCCGC